>OGDF01002347.1_pt1 | contig 25941 bp, 26 predicted proteins | sample 1570141 | NCBI WGS metagenome assembly OGDF01 (sample SAMEA4370581, study PRJEB24528) | human gut metagenome | reverse complement strand
GTAAAATTTATGCTCGAAAATCTGCATATTATCTTAGTGTCAACACTCCCTAGTATATAACCGTATTCATAGGATATAAGGAGCGGCAGACTGTTGCTCCTTTATTTTTGCTCATCAGATAATTATTTTGAATTTTATTTCTTGACAAATTGTTGCTAAAGTGGTAAAATTAACCAAATAGCAGCATAAGAATTACTGATAGAAAAATTTTCTGAAAAATAATGAAATGAGGGCAATAATATGAAACACTCCGACAGTAATCACTCGTTTAAGGAAACTCTTTTCGGCATTTTGTTTTTATGTACCATTATAGGCGCTGTTTTTGCAATATATATTACATCGCAGACGGATATTTTTCTGTGCCTGATAACGTTCTTTGGCTTTTTGGGAGCAATGTTCTTGCTTGGCGGGCTCAAAACCATTAGTCTCCCGAATATCGGTAATCTTGTTTTTGTCACGCTGGGTGCAGAATTTGTAATAAGCTCGGTCGCTGTTGCGATGTTTTGGGGCGGAGATTCGCAGCACCGCGCTCAAATGGTGAGTATACTGCCGAAACTTGGCTGCGGCGGAGCGGTTCTGCTTGGAGCAGTAATGGCGGCAGGGGGAGTAATACTCGATAAGCTTCGTCTGAAACGCTGCTGCTGTGAAGTGACGGCTGAAGTTACGAACGTTGACATTATGACAGATCACAGGAACGATATTGCGCACCGCCGAAACCGATATGCTCCCATGGTAAAATACGATTGGCAGGGTAACGAGTATGAGACGCAAGCCGATGTGTATCAGTCTGCTTCGCGGTATAATGTGGGCGATAAAGTTACCGTTAAGCTGAATCCTGATCGTCCTGAGGAGATAGTGGTTTCCGGAAGAACTTTCATGGTAAGCGCGTTCGTTTTCGGTGTTCTTCTCATGGCGGCAGGGATCACGGTATATATTCTTTTGAATTAAGAAAGTGGAACTCATGCGCGAAAGTGAACAGAGATCCGCTGCGGAACACCTTTTTGATATCGCGATATATCCCTCAAAAAAGCTGAATGTTGCCGCAGCAGTGCGGTGTCGTTCAGCTTTCTTTTGTTAGTGAGAGTAAATCAGACTTATGGTAAATATTGACTTATTTGTCCTTAAATGATATAATTAAGGTGTTCCGAGAATCGGAAGGGGGAGTGTAAAGTGAAGCAGAACGTAAATATCTGCAAAAGACTGATGTCGGTTTTTACGATATTTGTACTTTTACCGCTCCTCATTTTTAATGAACGTGCAGATACGGACGGTACGGCGCGCGGGAACAGCAGCTTTGACCGCTGTTATTCCGATTATGGTGCACAGATCGCCCTGCCTGCAAATATACGGATAGAGAGAATACTTTCTTCAAGTTCTGTAAAGTATTCAAAGTATAGTCCCTCCAAAAAATACGAACACCCCGTATATATCGACTATCTGCTGAACAGAAGCAGCGGACTTATTGCTTTGGTCTGCATTGCGTTTCTGCTGTCCATTACGGCAAAGGCAGAATCTGTATTCAGCCGAAAGTACATACTTAAATATATTCACGATCAAGACGGTCGCAAGGGCATATCCTCCGATTTATACGCAGAAAAAAATAATTCGGAGGGAAAAATAAATGAAAACAGTTTTAATAATTATTCTTGGAGTTCTTGGCGTGGGAGGAATGGTCGGCTTGGATGCGTTCATTTCAAGAGACCTTAAAAAGCCTGCTAAAAATAAAAAGAGAACTAATGAAAGTGAGGATAACAGCAATGAGAAAGACGAAGATCATCTGTACGATCGGGCCGGCAAGTGAGAGTGAAGATACGCTGAGGGAAATGTGTCTGGCGGGAATGAATGTTGCGAGACTGAATTTCTCTCACGGCACTCATCAGGAGCATCAGGTAAAGATCGAGACCATTAAAAAGGTAAGAGATCAGCTTGAACTGCCTATCGCGATCATGCTTGATACAAAAGGCCCTGAGTATCGCATAAAGACCTTTGAGGAGCATAAGATACAGCTCAATGACGGCGACACCTTTATTTTTACGTCAGATGACTGCGTGGGAGATCAGGAGCGCGTATCGGTAAGCTACAAGGATCTTGCAAAAGAAATAAGTATCGGTGATACTATTCTCGTAAATAACGGTCTGCTTTCTTTCAAGGTAAAGGAGATCAACGGCAACGATGTCATTTGCAAAGTGATCACCGGCGGAGAAATGTCCGACAGAAAGAGCATGAACTTCCCGAACCATGTGCTGAAGGGCGACTATCTCAGCGAACAGGACAAGGACGATATTCTGTTTGGGATCCAGAACGGAGTTGACTTTATTGCGGCTTCGTTCGTCTCAAACAAGAAAGACGTTGAAGACCTTCGCAACTTCCTGAACGAAAACGGCGGCAGCGATATCGACATTATTGCCAAGATAGAAAACAGTTCCGGTGTAGACCATATTGATGAGATATGCGACATTGCTGACGGCATCATGGTCGCAAGAGGCGACCTCGGCGTTGAGATACCGTTTATTGAAGTGCCGTCGATACAGAAGTATCTGATAAGAAAGTGCCGACTCCTCGGAAAGAGAGTTATCACAGCTACCGAAATGCTGGAGTCAATGATCGAAAAGCCGCGTCCGACAAGAGCGGAGATCTCCGATGTAGCCAATGCTGTGTATGACGGTTCTTCGGCAGTTATGCTTTCGGGCGAGACAGCTTCCGGCAAATATCCCGTTGCTGCGGTGAAGAATATGGCTGAAATTGCCGAGCGCACAGAGCAGACAATAGATTACATAAAGAGATTCTCCACAATGGAGTATGTTATCAAGAACAATACTGACGCGCTCTCGCACGCAACCTGCGCAATGGCGATCGATACAAAAGCAAGAGGGATCGTTATAAGCTCACTTTCGGGCATGACAGTCCGCATGGTAAGCCGCTTCAGACCGCCGGTAGATATTATCGGTATGACTACTTCTAAAAAGGCATGGAGAAAGCTTAATCTCAGTTGGGGAGTTACACCTGTTCTGAGCGAGGAATTCAACTCTATAGATGTAATGTTCTATCATGCTATGAAAAAGGCAATAAGCGCGTTCGGACTCCACAAGGGTGACAATGTTATCCTTACCGGAGGACAGACTAACGGAAAATCGGGCAATACGAATACTATTCGCCTTGAAACCGTTCGCTGATCCTGAATTTGCAGTTTATTCTGCATTAAAACAGCCGCATTCTGCATGATCGGGAGTGCGGCTGTTTCTGAAAGCCAGACAGTCATTTGAGAGGAGATGTGAGTCATTGAAAAAACTGAAATTTGATTGGAAAGAAATTGATCCTAAAAATTTCATCGTGCTGGTAATCGCCGGAATCATCAACGCTTTCGGGGTTACGATCTTCCTTTTTCCCGTAAAGCTCTATGACAGCGGAATATCGGGACTTTCTATGCTGCTTGACCAGATAACTCCTGACAGCTTGTCATTGTCGCTGTTCCTTATCATTCTGAACATACCCGTTTTTCTTTTCGGACTCAGCAGACAGGGTGTCACATTTACCGTGTACTCAATTTTCACAGTTGCGGTCTATTCGCTGATGTCGTTTTTGATAATGAACGTATTCCCCATAGACGTATCTTTCATCTCGCCGCTTGCAGGCTCGGACTTGCTCCTGTGTGCGATATTCGGCGGCGTTATATCCGGGATCGGCAGCGGATTAACTATAAGATTCGGCGGCGCAATAGACGGAATAGACGTTTTGTCGGTTGTATTTGCAAAAAGGATAGGATTGTCAATAGGTTCGTTTGTCCTGATCTTCAACACTTTGCTGTACATTGTTTGCGGAATTACGATGAAAAGCTGGATACTGCCGCTTTATTCGATCGTGACGTATTACATCGGTTCAAAAACGATAGACTTTGTTGTTGAGGGCATAGACAAGTCAAAGTGCGCCATGATAGTGACGACAAAAGCCGATGAGATCTCGGACGTTTTGACGGATAACTTTGAAGCGAGCGGCACGATAGTAGATGCGGTAGGAGGATATTCAAAAGAAAGAAAAGAGATAATTTATTTCATCGTTAATAATTTCCAGATAAACAAGCTTAAAAAGATAGTACATACTATCGATCCATGCGCGTTCATCTCTTTGCAGGATGTTTCGGATATTATCAAGAATCCGTCTGCGTAGGTCAACGTACAAAGGTACATTTGCGTAACAAATAAAAAGGCGGCACTTGCCGCCTTTTTATTTTGTGTATAATCAAAGCTGTATCCAGTATTCGCCGTTTTCCGAGTAGTGTACAGTCACGGAGTTATTGCCTATATATTCCGCAACATTTGAAGCATAAGGCTCGGAAACCACGATTTCCTCGTTTCCCGTAACAGGACTTTGGACTGCTGCAACGATACGATACACCGAATTGCGTTCCTTTGTATAGAATTGTGGGCTTTCCTTGAACTCTCTGCCGAAATAGTAGGGAATCCGCTTTATTTCGCGAACTGTTCCTTCTACTGAGGGACATGACAGCATAAACTGCATATGTGCAATCTTAGCCCGATCTTTTCGGTTTTTTGTGATGTCGCAGAGTATAAACAGTAAGATCAACACAGCGGCGACAATGCAGAAATACTTCATATCTGAAAAGGCAGCTCCATTTTTGACAAAAAGCAGTGTGAGCAATGCAGTTCCGACAGCAACCGCAACTGCAAGAGATGTGCCCATTTTTGACCTTGAATAACCCATAGGAACAACTTGTTTCATAACGTTTCCTTTCTGTAAAAGCGGAAATTGTGTATAATATATGAATAATTATATCAGGGCGAAGTCACTTTGTCAATGGGAACTTTCACGCTTTGCTCAGCAGCAATCCCAGTTCCTCTTTAGTCAGCGGTCGGAATCCGCCGGGCGGCAGGGAAGTATCAAGCGGCAGACCTCCTATCCTGTCTCGGCGAAGGTAAAATATCTTGCAGCCAACGGCGCGCAGCATAAGCTTGACCTCGTGCTTTTTACCCTCGTGAATCGTCAGCCTCCCCGAAAAAGCTGCTCCATGAGGATTTTTCAAGTATCGCTGCCGACAGTCAGCGGGAATAAAGTCCGCCAGATCCTGCACCTGATAGATTTTCCCGAGCTGAAAGGACGCGGTTCTCGCAGTAAATCCGTCAAGGGAAATCCCGCCCTCCAGACGTTTTATCTTTTCGGCGTTCATTTGTCCGATCGCATAGAAAAAATAAGTCTTGCTGACGTGCATTTCAGGCTGCATCAGCTTTTGATCGAGACTCCCGTCATCGGTCAGAAGCAATAATCCGCAGGTATCCTTATCCAACCTGCCAACAGGGTGTAGACTCCCTGCAAGTTCAGCGGGAAAGTAGTCCATTACGGTTTTGTGCATAGTATCGGAGCAGGCGGTAACGCACTGTTGTGGCTTATTGAACATATAATACAGCATTCGGCACTATCCCTTTCATTAACTTATGGCGATACAATATAGTATAGTACTTTTTTCAGCGTAATGCAAGAGAACGTGTGAAAAAAAGGCTGTTTAGTTATGCTAACAGCAATACTGAAACTGGAGATGTAGTGGATATAACGGCTTTTGCAAAAAATGCGGTTACTTTGGAAATAACGTAAGAGGGCGGTTCATCTGAACCGCCCTTTAAATTTGTGTAGCTTTACCCCACGCCCCACCAAAGGGTTATCAACCCTTTAGAATCCCATTATTAGTTTTTGGCAAACTGAGTTTAAAATGACTCGCCATGACCTGCGTCGAGGACAATGATCGGCTTTTCACTTTCGTTTGTGACCAATGAAGTCGGGATCGCCTCGCCTGCATTTCTATGGCTGAGGAGCGAAATCCCTCCCAGACCAATGAGTGCGCACCCTGCAAGCACAGCTCCGCTTAAAATTTTTCGCTTGATCTTATCCATATCCATTCTCCTTGTCATAATATAGCAATACAGGAGGCTGATATTATGCCGCATTATTGTATTGCTATAGATTTGTTTCAGCTTGTTTGTAAAAGATATGTTTAAATCCGAAAAATTAGTACAACAGTAGCTTGACAAAGCAGAAAACTATAGTATAATTAAAAATATAGAGAAATAACATCACCGATGTTTTTTGAATATTGAAGGGAGCAATAACCATGAACAAAAAAATTATCGCCATGTCGCTGATACTTGCAGTATCGGCAGCAGTTTCGGGCTGTGGAACAACAGACAAGGACAAAAGCTCAGAAACAGTCAGCACAACAGAAACTTCGACCTCTGCCGTTACGACTGAGGCCGAAACTGCGAGCACAGCCGAATCTACGGAAACTGAAACCGCTGCCGAAAAAACGAGTGAAACTGAAACAGTAACCAATAAATTCGCAAGTATTGCCGGAGACTGGTACATTGACGGCGACACCTCGGCAGCTCACATTTCCATAAGCGATACCGGCACATTTACCTCCTATTATGCAACAAGCGGCGTTGAGAATAGTGGCTATATAGAATATGCGGAAAATGGAAACGGCGATACTTCTGATCCTATGTATGTGCTGTATACGGACGATGGCAGCCGGTATATTGAATTTAAAGATGACGGAAGCGAGCGCAAGCAGGATATATATTCGGAAGGCGTTTACGGCGCGCATTTTGTCCGCATAGAAGGAGCAGGCGGAATTGCCGATGACGGCATAGGTGACGGTGAGATAGCAGCAGAAGAGGACTATCTTGGCACATGGGGCTGCAATAGAGCGACTCTGACAATTTACAGTAACGGCGACGGAACATATCTCGGAACAGTTACATGGTCGGACAGTGCTTTCGCATACGCTGAATGGACGTATACTCTGTCATATGAAAACGGCATAATGGTATGCAATGGAAACGCGGTCAAGAAGTGCTACGAGTACAAGGACGGTAATTCCAACCCCGAAGTAAATGTGATGTATGACAACGGCAGCGGAAGCTTTACCTTGAGCAACGGTGTGATAACATGGTATGACGCAGAGGAAAACCTCGGCGAAGATATGGAATTTATAAAGTAAACGATCGTTAAGGGCTTGTCGGTGTATCGGCAAGCCCTTCGTTGACATTATTTTTGGTGTATGATATAATGATTGTATCAACACGACAGGAGGGCTTGATTTTGAAAGGCAAGCTTATAGTTTTTGAGGGACTTGACGGCAGCGGCAAGAATACGCAGTCTGAAAAGTTCTATGAATATATGAAAAACAGGGGAATAAGGGTAAAGAAAAAGTCCTTTCCCGACTATAAAAGTCAGTCCGCGGCTCTTATAAATATGTATCTTTCGGGACAGTTCGGAGATTCGGCGGATTCTGTCAACCCCTATGCCGCGTCAAGCTTTTATGCCGTTGACCGCTACGCAAGCTACAAGACCGACTGGGAGGAGTTCTACAACAGCGGCGGAGTCGTTATCGCCGACAGATACACAACGTCAAACGCTATTCACCAGTGCTCGAAGCTTCCCGAAAGCGAATGGAAAGCCTTTCTGAACTGGCTTTTCGAGTATGAGTACAAGTACATGGGGATACCCGCTCCCGACAAGGTTTTTTATCTGCGCGTAGACCCCGATGTGAGTCAGGAGCTTATGAGTGTGCGCTATCATAACGACGAGGCGAAAAAGGATATTCACGAACGCGACACCGACTATCTGAGACGTTCACGGCTGAGTGCGGACTACTGCGCGCGTGAGCTGGGCTGGGACACGATAGAGTGTACCAGTGAACACAAAATGCGTTCGATAGACGACATTTTTGCCGAAATACTGGGAAAAATCGACAACTGCGATTTTAATTGATACAAAAAGTACAATTGTCATGCGAATTAAAGTTATAATTATTTAAAATGTTTCAAAAATACACAATTTTTTAAAAAACACTTGCATTTCTTGTCCCTATATGATAAAATTATATTGTTAGGTTATGTATTTTTGGGGCAAGTCCGCACAAAAACGGCGGTATTGCCTTGACCTGAATATCGTAAATACTTCCTTGATTTTCTGATTTGACCGCTTACCGTGAAATACTTGCACAGTATGCTTCTCATGACGGGTCTCCGCCGCAGAGAGTGAGTTTGTAAATACTGGTATATTGCTGTTTTCATTGACATAACACTCTATATATGATATAATACTATATATAATTACCTTACAAAAGTCTCATCTTTTCAGAGGGGAAGGAATATGGAAGCTATGCTTTATAAACCGAATCATAAATACATTTCGGAAGAACAGTTTAATGAAGTAACGTTAAAAACTCTGAAAGAAAATAAAGAAGGAATAACGGAGTATCCCGTTCTTGATTTTGACGGGAGGGCGCTTGATATGCTTAGCAGCGGCGTTAAGGAGACTCTCAAAAGTTCAAAGGTGAAAGTCGCAGGCGGCCAAGGATACGAATTCCTGAAGCGTCTTTTTGACATTGTTATGTCATTTACCGCTTTGTTGGTTCTTGCGATCCCGCTGCTCATCATCGCACTTATTATCTTCCTCGGCGACAAGGGAAACCCGATTTTTTCACAGGTTCGCCTTACCAAGGAGGGTAAGCCGTTCAGAATGTATAAGCTGCGCTCGATGTGCGTGGACGCCGAAGCCAAATTTGCCGAGGTCCAGAAAGAAAACAAGTCTGATGGTCTTGCTTTCAAGAGCGATGACGACCCGAGGATTACCAAAATAGGCAAGTTCATAAGAAAGACTTCAATTGACGAGCTGCCGCAGCTTTTCAATGTTCTCAAGGGCGATATGTCAATTATCGGCCCTCGACCACCGCTTCCCCGTGAAGTTGTGCTCTATACGCCACATCACATGGACAGGCTGCTTGTCAAGGGCGGACTTTCGTGCATATGCCAGACCGAGGGCAGAAGCGATATGCCTTTCGAGGAGTGGGTCGACAGCGATATCAAATACATAGAGAACAGAAGTGCAGGCTTCGACCTCAAGCTTATGTTCAAGACAGTTTCCGCAGTTTTACTCAGAAAAGGCGCAAAATAAAACGAAAAAGCACACCGATCGGTGTGCTTTTGTTTTGTTAATTAATAATGGGATTCTAAAGGGTTGTTAACCCTTTAGCGGATTCCAAAGGCAGAGCCTTTGGTGGGGTGTGGGGCAACGCCCCGCATATAGCCTCAAAGCGCTCCGCAAAGGGTGAATTAAAAAACAGTCCGGTGGACTGTTTTTTAAGAGGGAACGCCCTGCAAGTGAGGGCGTTCCCTTATTAAATTAACTTATTATGACTGGAAAGAGGGTGTTTTTGTCTGTGAATTATCACTTGTCTCATTTTCAGCCGCAGCTTTGAGTGTAACGGGCAGACCGTTTATCTGTATAGTCGGGTCATCTATATCAATGAGAAGGACTCTCCTGCCGTCCATAACGCTTGTGCGAACCTTATCAGCGGCATCGGGCTTGATATTTACCGTGATCCCGGGTGATGTGAGTACAGTCTTGCTCTCGACCAGATTTGAAGCAGTAAGCGGAACAGTTCCACAGACCTTCTCGTAAACGGGTTCTACCATTTGGACGCGCTCCTCGGGCAGACCTATGTCGCTGAGAATATCCCTGATAGTGTGGTTGTCTATAACCGTCTTATCGGTATCGTCCTTGTTCTCGTCAACGACTTCCTTGATTTTGTCGTTTACGGTTTTGATGATAGTGTAGTCGAGTTCGTCTCCGACAACGCTCTTGAGAATGCTCTGGAAGCTCGCCTTTTCATTCTCGGCGGACATCACGAACGTACAGCCGAGAACGTCCTCCACGATAGAGCTGTTCGGCTTGTTTGCAGAGCGGCTGTAGTACATTACATGGTTGATGTCGGAACTTCTGTTGCTGAATACAGGGTACAGAAAGCCGTCGGACGGAGCTTTGCTGATGATAAGCTCAGTGTTGACCTTTTTGGTTATCTCGTCATTGGCAGAGTCGAAAATGAATCCGTCCGAACTCGTATTAACGGGACATATAGCGGTAAGCAGATAGCGGTAAACTTCATCGTCATTCTCTGCAAATTCGTCATTCTTGTCCTTGCGGCGGATCGTGTACGAGCAGTAAGCCGTTATAACTGCGAACGGGCCTGTATATGCAATGTTGTTGGCAATGTGATTGAGAAAGTCCTCGCAGACCTCCGAGTCTTTCAACTCCGAGCGGAGCAGAGTGTAGAGAACATTCTGCGGCTTGCCCTCCTCGTATGCCTCGTTCGGGAACTCGTACTCCACGAACGACTTGCCCACATTGGTGTTGAGAACCTTTTTCAGAGTCTCGTCGTACACATCATGTTCCTCAACCGGCATTGTGAGACAGGAATTTATGTTGTGATAGCGCAGGTTCTTTTCTGCGTCAATAAAAGCCGTGAGGACGCGCTCCATTATGAAAAATCCGCTTTTGTCGGAGAAATTCTTCTTTATTTCGGCAGTTTCCTTTTTATTCATTGTCATATCCTTTCTGCTGAAAATAAGAACCCATCTTCACAAGAAATATATGTGGAGTTTCGAGCAAAATTTGCCGGAAAGACACGTTTATAGGCTTGTGAATACGGGTTCTGTATCAAATTGTATTGCTATAAATAATCGCCCTGAAAGAGGACGATTATTTTTTATGCATAATTATTTGCGGGTGATTACTTCTTGATGATCCTTACTCTTACAACACCGTCGACAGAGTTTATCTCGCCCTGAACAGTGTCGGGAATATCACCGATGATATCGAGCATTGTGTAAGCGAAATCCTTCTTGCTTGCGTTGACCATGTTCTCGATGTTAAGGCCCTCATTGCCGACAACAGTTGTGATAGCTGCCAGAGTTGTGGGAACATTCTTGTGGATAATGCAGATCTTTGTGCCGATCGCATTCATGGAAGCGTTCGGGAGATTTACGCTATTTGTGATGTTTCCGTGCTCAATGTACTCGATAAGCTCATTTGCAGCCATGATAGCGCAGTTATCTTCACTCTCGGGAGTAGATGCTCCGAGGTGGGGGAGAACGATAATATTCTCCTCGCCGAGAACAACGTCATCAGCAAAGTCGGTAACGTACTTTGCGATTTTGCCGTCCTTGATAGCCTTTACAACAGCCTCGCTGTTGATAAGCTCGCCTCTTGCGAGGTTGATGAGGCGTACTCCGTCCTTCATCATAGCGATCTGCTCAGCGTCGATAGTGTTCTTGGTCTGTGGAGTGTACGGCATATGGATAGTGATGTAGTCGCACTCCTTGTAGATAACGTTGATATCGTTAACTATTTTTACGTTCGGATTGAGGTGGATAGCTGCGTTTACTGAGAGATACGGGTCGTAGCCGACAACGCTCATGCCGAGGTCGATAGCTGTGTTTGCGATCTTTCCGCCGATAGCTCCGAGACCGATCACGCCGAGCTTCTTGCCGAAGATCTCAGGGCCTGCAAACTTAGCCTTGCCGCCCTCAACAGTCTTGGGAGCGTCGGGAGTTCCTTTAAGAGAAGCAGCCCATGCAGCAGCCTCTGTGATTTTTCTTGATGAGAGGAGCAGAGCGCAGATAGCAAGCTCCTTAACAGCGTTTGCATTAGCGCCAGGAGTATTGAAAACGCAGATACCCTCCTGAGCGCAGCGGTCAACAGGGATATTGTTTACGCCTGCACCGGCTCTTGCGATAGCGAGAAGATTCTCGCCGAATTCCATATCGTGCATTTTAGCGCTGCGAACCATGATCGCATCGGGCTTTTCGCAGTTATCTGAAACAGAATACTTGCTCTTGTCGAAAATATCCGTACCGATAGCGGATATCTTGTTGAGAGTCTGGATATTATACATTAGTATTACCTCTTTTCGTTATAATGGGAGCAGCAAGCGCCGATCAAGCGTTTTCTGCCTCGAACTTTTTCATGAACTCAACGAGCTTTTCAACGCCCTCGATAGGCATAGCGTTGTAGATAGAAGCTCTCATGCCGCCAACGGTTCTGTGACCCTTGAGGTTCTCAAAGCCGGCAGCCTTAGCCTCAGCAACAAACTTCTTGTCAAGCTCCTCGTTGCCTGTAACGAAAGGTACGTTCATGAGAGAGCGATCCTCGGGAACGACAGTACCCTTGAAGAGCTTGCTCTGGTCGAGAAAATCGTAAAGGATCTTTGCCTTCTTCTCGTTGTGAGCCTTCATAGCCTCAAGTCCGCCCATTTTCTTGATCCACTTGAATACCTTGCCGCAGATGTAGATATTGTAGCAGGGGGGAGTGTTATAGAGTGAGTCAGCGTCTGCCTGAGTTTTCCACTTGAGCATTGTGGGAGTTCCGGGGAGAACATCATCAGTAATGAGGTCTTCACGAATGATAGCGATAACAACGCCGGCAGGGCCTACATTTTTCTGAACGCCGCCGTAAACAACGCCGTACTTTGTTACGTCGATAGGCTCTGAGAGGAAGCATGAGGAAACATCGGCAACAAGATCCTTGCCCTTGGTGTTGGGGAGAGTCTTGAACTTTGTGCCGTAGATAGTGTTGTTTTCGCAGATGTAAACGTAGTCAGCGTCCTCGGGAATGTCGAGGTCGGAGCAGTCGGGAATATATGAGAAGGTCTTGTCAGCAGAAGAAGCAACAGCAACAGCTTCGCCGAAGATCTGAGCCTCCTGATAAGCCTTCTTAGCCCACTGACCTGTGATTATGTATGCAGCCTTTCTGTTCTTCATGAGGTTCATGGGAACTTCTGCAAAGAACTGTGAAGCACCGCCCTGAAGGAAGAGGACCTTGTAGTTGTCGGGGATGTTCATAAGGTCGCGGAGATCCTTTTCTGCTTCCTTGATGATGTTGTCGTATACCTTTGAGCGGTGGGACATCTCCATAACGGACATACCGCTGCCCTGGTAATCAAGCATTTCATCTGCTGCTTCGCGAAGGACTTCTTCGGGGAGCACAGCAGGACCTGCGCTGAAGTTATAAACTCTGCTCATTGTAAAAACCTCCAAGTGATATGTAAAATGTGTATTTTTTGTTATACTACCTTTAATTATACTCCTTTATTGAGATAAAGTCAATATAAGCGGAAAAATTTTCCCGAAACGTTAAACCCGGTTAACTTTGGAGAGGAGCGGCGGATAAGAAATGAGCGCTGTTTGGGACTACTTTTGCTCCAAAGCCGTTTTAATTAATAATGGGATTCTAAAGGGTTGTTAACCCTTTAGCGGATTCCAAAGGCAGAGCCTTTGGTGGGGTGTGGGGCAAAGCCCCGCATATAACCTCAAAGCGCTCCGCAAAGGGTGAATTAAAAAACAGTCCGGTGGACTGTTTTTTAAGAGGGAACGCCCTGCAAGAGAGGGCGTTCCCTTATAAAAGTATCTTTTTTGGCATACAAAAGGACGCTGTTTTAAAGCGTCCTTTTTACGTCTGTTTTATCATCGCTGTCATCCGGCAAGTCGTCAATTTCCGGAATGTCGATCATTCCCGAGCCGTCATCGTGATATCTGTACTTGCTGCGTTTCTCGGCTTCCTGAGCCTCGATAGCATACTTTTCCTGTTCGAGATCGCTGCGATAGTGTTCTATGAAGTCCATGCCGCCCGTGAGACTGCCCATGTATTCACGGTGTTTTGAGGGCAGCCCCTGTTTCTCACGGCGCGCATCAATAATATAAAAAACTATCCTTATTATTATCAAAGTTATAAGAACGATCAATCTGTACATTTTCATTTTACCCCAAATGGCTGAGATAAGCTCAGCCGCTATTATCATCTAAGTCGGAAGTTCCCCAAATTTCGGCAGATGGTTATTCAGCTCCGTTATTCGCTGTGTCAGTCGATTGTGATGAAGCGGAAGATGGATCATCAATATTTACGTCAATGAGAAGTCCGTTGCTGTCGCTGCCGGTAACTTTGGGCATAACGCCGTTCCACTTCTGGATCTGCTCGTATGCAATTACCTTTTCCGAGAGTGAATCCTCAATGAGCTTGTTTGCGTCTGCCTGAGCCTGAGCTTCGGCAAGAATAGCCTCTGCCTCGGCGTTTGCGGCAATTACCTTCTGCTTTGCGTCTGCCTCTGCAATGACGATAGCCTGTTCCTGTTCGGTCTGCGTTTTGAGAAGATTCTGCTCAGCGACCTGTTTTGCCTCGATAGCATTATTATACTACGATGAAAAGTCAAAGTCAACTATGTTGAACTTCTCTATGTAGATACCGTAGCTGTTAAGTCTTTCGCCGAGTGCGTCCTTTACCTCATCACCGACAGTCTGGCGCTTTGTGATAAGCTCCTCTGCGGTATACTTGGAAGTAACCGACTTCATGCACTCCTGAACGGCAGGCGTGATGAGAATGGTCTGATACTCAATACCTACGTCCTTGTACATATCCGCGGACTTATCAGAAACGAGACGATAGTTTACCGCTATCGTACTGCTTATGGTCTGGAGGTCTTTTGAAACAGCCGACGAGGGTGTTTCGTAAACCTGTATCTTATTGGACATATCCTCTACGTCCTGAATGAACGGTATTTTCAGGTGAAAGCCTTCTGACATTGAGTTCTGTGAGACTTTTCCCAGAGTGAGCACAACGCCTGTGCTGCCGGCGGGGACAATGGTGAAAGAAGCCGCCGCGAGTACAGCGATTGCCGCTGCCAGAGCGATCCACTTTACGCCCTTGAACTTTCTCTTTACAGAGCCGTCTTTGTTGAGTTCTTCAAATTTAATAGCCATAATAAATCTCCTCAGAGTCTGCTCATCATATCTCGGCATACGCCGCGATACTGAACGTTCCCTCAATTATCAGCGGTTAAGTTCTTCAAGGATAGGGGAAAGTCCCTTCTCCATTTCGGTAATGAGACAGCCGCTTCTGTATGCCATTACCATTACATACATTGCCTTGCAGAGTTTTTCGTCGTCAGCTATTTCGTCAGTATTTTCGCTGACTTCGTTCTCGATAAGACTTCTTACCGATCCGCTGTCGAAAGCTCCCTTATCCTCTGCCGTGAAAATGATCCTGCAAAGAATATTGTAGAGCAGGATATCGGCGATTATATCGTCGGAAGTGTCCTCAACGTCGCCGTTGACATACCGCATCAGCGCGGCGATATCCTCAAGCTTCATTGCTCTGCGCAGCATATTTATGATGAGTATTCGCAGGACTTGCTTTTCCGAGTATTTTTTGCCCCTTGTTGCTGATACCCAGCCGCGCTTTATCCAGTTCTGAATAGTTGTACCTTCAAGTCCTGTAAGCTTTGAAAGCTGTGAGAGCGTAAGTCCGCCCGTAGCTTCGAGCACGGGTGAGATAACGGAAAAAGCGGATTCTCTTGCCTGTTCTGTGAATTTCATAGTAGTACCGGGAATTATTCGGTTCACGTTCTGTGTCTCCTTTCATGTGATGATATGATTATATCATAAGTTCTTATGAACTTCAAATGCGTTCTTGGAATAATTTTCTTTCAAAGTCTGGATTTTTTAATATTTATCGTGTAAAATCTCACGATTTCACACTGATTCGCATTATTTCACGGGTCATCATAACTTCCGCCTGAAAAAGCAGTAATACATAATAATCGCCGCAATTAATGCTTATGAAAGCCGCTCTAATTCTTTATGGCGGATTCTGCGCATATTATTAATAAATCAATTTGTAAAGGTGGGATAGTTTTGAAGTCAGACCCCGGACAGCGCGCTGTCATATTGGGAAAGTACATAATTGAAAATAGAGCAACGGTTCGCGCCGCTGCAAAAGCATTCGGAATATCCAAGAGTACGGTTCACAAGGACGTGAGTCAAAGGCTGAAAACCGAGGACTCAACGCTGTATTCGCAGGTAAAGGAGATCCTTGAGATCAACAAGCAGGAAAGGCACATACGCGGCGGACTCGCCACCAAGCGAAAATATGCCGAGCTTCACCATGAGAAAAGCAGGGTGTAGAGCGCTGTCTGCAAGGCGGCAGTTTAATGTGAAAAAGCAGTTTCCATAAGTGTTCTGCTCATAATGAAGTTTAAGCACGGCATCTCCGGTCATTGGATCGGAGGTGCTGTGGCATTTTATTGACAACGGGTGTGCTTTACTGTATAATGGTTATTAAGATAAATTGGAATTTAATGTAGTAGGTGAAAATATGAACGCTGATTTCAGAATAAACGGAAAAGTGATAGAAACAGAAAGGCTCATTCTTAGACCATTCAGACAAACCGATTTGGAAGATTTTTATGAATATGCGTCCGTCGAAGGCGTTGGTGAGATGGCAGGCTGGAAACACCATGAAAGTATTGCCGAATCTCAGAGTATTATGAATTCATTTATCAGCAATGATAAAGTATTTGCAATTTGCTTGAAGGAAAACAATAAAGTAATCGGTACTGTTGGCATAGAAAAGTATGGGTTAGAAGATGCTTTAACAGAATTCAAGGATTACTACGGCAGAGAATTAGGTTATGTTTTGAGTAAAGACTATTGGGGAAACGGGCTTGTACCCGAAGCTGTAAATGCAGTAATAGATTATTTGTTCAATGAATTGGATTATGATTTTCTGCTTTGCGGTTATTATAACTTTAATGAACGCTCTAAACGAGTTCAGGAAAAATGCGGCTTTAAACCATATCGTTCTTTGGCTATGACAACACAAATGGGAACAAAAGAACAAGGTACTTTAATGTTGTTGATGAATCCAAAGAAAAATATCAAATTGGTTTTTTCTCATCGGGAAACTTCAATCTTCGAATAAACGTTAAATTTCAGTTTATGCGAATAATACAACAACAAAAATACTCCCGAAAGCAGTTTGGAAAGTTGCTTTCGGGAGTAAAATTTTAATAATGCCGCTTAGACATAAATGCTGTTATCAGCGGATAGCCCATACATTTTCAGCGTAGTCGGCAATGGTTCTGTCTGCGCTGAATTTGCCCGCATTGCACATATTGAGCCACTGCTTCTTAGCAAAGGCAAGTCTGTCGGAGCTGTAATCGTTTATGCAGCGGAGCTTTGTCTCGACATAGCTCTCGATATCGCCGAGGAGATAGTAGTGGTCGGGAGCGTGCCAGCTTGCGCCATCGAGCAGGGAAATGTAAAGCTCGCGGAAATCGCCGCTGCCGCCGTCCGAAACAGTTCCGTCAATGAGAGAGGAAACTACCTTCTTGATCTTCTTGTTTTCGGAGAATACCTTGCGGCTGTCGTAGGTGGGAACTATTTTTTCGAGTTCCTCAACACGCGCGCCAAAGACGTAGTTGTTTTCCTCACCCGCTTCCTGAACGATCTCGATGTTAGCGCCGTCGTAAGTGCCGAGAGTTACCGCGCCGTTGAGCATGAGTTTCATGTTGCCCGTGCCCGAAGCCTCTGTGCCGGCTGTAGATATCTGCTCGGAGACATCAGCCGCCGCAACAAGCTTTTCTGCGTATGAAACATTGTAATTCTGAACGAAAACGACCTTGATAAGATCCTTGGTGTCGGGGTCGGAGGAGACAAGTTTTGCGATCTCGTTGATATACTTGATGATAGCCTTTGCTCTCCTGTAGCCCGGAGCAGACTTTGCGCCGAATATAAACGTTGTCGGGGTAAAGTTCCTGATACTGCCGTCCTTGATACCGTAGTATATCCAGAGGATCGAGAACGCGTTGAGGAGCTGTCTCTTGTACTCGTGCAGGCGCTTTATCTGAATATCAAAAACAGATCCGGGGGCAACATCAACACCGTCATGAGCCTTTATGAAGTCTGCAAGCTGAGCCTTTTTGGTCTGCTTGATGTCGATAAAGCGGCGGAGTATTGCCTCGTCATCTGCGTACTTTTCAAGTGCGCGGAGTTTGTCAAGATCAGTTATCCATTCGTCACTGCCGAGAAGCTCGGTGATTAGCGCTGAAAGCTCCATATTGCAGAGTGCGAGCCAGCGGCGCTGAGTGATTCCGTTTGTCTCGTTGAGGAAACGCTCGGGATATATGCTGTACCAGTCGGCGAGAACGCTGTCCTTGAGTATCTGCGTGTGGATCTCGGCAACACCGTTGATGTGACTTGACGCGTAGCAAGCCATGTCAGCCATGTGGATAAGCTCGCCCTTGATTATCTTGACGCGGTCGATCTTGGCGCGTTCCATACCCTTTGCGTACATCTCGGCGATGAGTTCCTCGTTTATCTGGATAATTATCTCGTAAATTCTCGGGAGGACCTCCTCAACAAGACCGATCCACCACTTTTCGAGAGCCTCCTGCATGACTGTGTGGTTGGTGTAATTGAACACCTTTTTGGCGATTTCAAGAGCCTTTTCAAAGGTATATCCCTCGTTGTCTACGAGCTGGCGGATAAGCTCGGGAACGGAGATGACCGGATGGGTATCGTTGAGCTGGATAGAGATATAGTCCGCGAGATTGTCGAGAGTTCCAAAGCGAGCCTTGTGCTTCTTTATGATATCTGTGAGTGACGCAGCGCTGAAGAAGTACTGCTGTTTCAGGCGGAGTTTCTTGCCCTCGTTGGTGTCATCGTTAGGATAGAGCACGCGGGAGATATCCTCGGCAAAGACTTTCTCCTTTGAGGCTTCGAGGTACTGCTGATTGTTGAAAGTCTCGAAATCGAACTCCTTAACGGCTTCAGCCTGCCAGAGACGGAGTGTGCCGATATTTTCGGTCTTGCAGCCAAAGATAGGCATATCGTAGGGGACAGCCTTTACGATCTGACCGTTAAATTTGATAAGGACCGTGTCCTCGTCGCAGCGTACAGACCAAGGGTCGCCGTAGCGTGTCCAGTCATCAATATATTCGCGCTGGAATCCGTCCTCTATCGTCTGGCGGAAAAGACCGTATTTGTAGCGGATACCGTAGCCGTCAAGAGGGAGACCGAGTGTAGCTGCGCTGTCGAGGAAGCAGGCAGCAAGACGCCCGAGACCGCCGTTTCCGAGAGCTGCGTCCTCGATGACTTCGAGATCGGCAAGGTTCAGACCAAGCTCGCTGAAAGCCTCGTTCACCTCATTGTATATTCCAAGGCAGAGCAGGTTGTTGTAGACTGCCCTTCCGACAAGAAATTCCATTGAGAGGTAAGCGGCACGGCGCTTTGAGAGGTGTTCGCCGCGCGCATTGCTCCACTGCTGAGAGTACAGCTCCATTACGGTTTCGCCGAGTGCATTATGGATCTGCTGAGGCGTTGCGGAACTGATGTCCTTGGGGAGTCTGCCTGTGAATTTTTCGATAAATACATTCTTGTCCATGTCAAAGATCACCTTTCTGTAAATTATCTGTTGTAAAGCCTGTTAAGCTTGCGTATCTTCTTTGCGAGTTCGGGGGTAAAGTCGCTCTCGTGGGTGCGGAACTGCCAGTTGCAGCCGAGAGTTGAGGGGGTGTTCATTCTGCCACCCTTGTCGCTGCCGAGGAAGTCCTGTATCTGAGCGACCGCAACAGCGGCAACACTTCCCCAAGCCGCACGGACTACTGCATCGGGAATGTCCTTTTTCTTCTTGACATTGAGATAGTTTTTGGTGAATTTCAGCGACTTCTTGTCGAGGCTTTCTATCCAGCCGATGAGAGTCTCGTTGTCGTGAGTTCCCGTATATGCAAAGCAGTTTGATGATGCAAAATTGTGGGGGAGGTGTTCGTTCTTGCCGTCCGAGAAACCGAACTGGAGCACCTTCATGCCGGGATAGCCGCACTTGTCGAGCATTTCGCGTACCTCGGGCGTGATGAATCCCAGATCCTCGGCGATTATGTTCAGCTTGCCGAGTTTTTCCTCTGCAAGGCGGAACAGTTCGTAATTAGGGCCTTTTTTCCATTCGCCGACAGTCGCGTCCTCGTTGCCGAAAGGAATGGTGTAATAGCTTTCAAAACCGCGGAAGTGGTCAATGCGGACGATATCGTACAGCTCGGAAGCGGTTCTGATACGCTCGATCCACCACTTGTAGCCTGTTTTCTTGTGGTATTCCCAGTTGTAGAGCGGATTTCCCCAAAGCTGACCCGTTGGCGAGAAGTCATCGGGCGGACAGCCTGCGACAGCTATCGGCCGGCGCTTTCTGTCAAATTCAAATAGCTTGTGATCCGACCATGCCTCAACGCTGTCGAGGGCGCAGTAGATCGGGATATCGCCGATTATTTCAATGCCGTTGTCGTTCGCGTATTTTTTTAGCGCAGTCCATTGACGGCTGAACTCAAACTGTAAGAACTTGTAAAAGCCCATTTCCTTTTTGAGTTCCTTTTTGGCAGCAGTCACAGCCTTTGGCTTGTGCATGGAGATCTCGCCCTCCCACTCGTACCAAGCCTTGCCGCCGTTCTTGGACTTCAAAGCCATAAAGAGCGCGTATTCTTCGAGCCATGACTTGTTCTGCTCGCAGAACTTCTTATAAGCCGCGAAACGTGAGGGCTTGAAACGCGAGTAGGCTGTTCTCAGGACTGCAAAGCAGTTTTGGTAAATTATGCTGTAGTCCACCTTGTCGGGATCGCTGCCCCAGTCGTAGGAGGCAAACTCGTGGTGTTCAAGCAGACCGTCCGCCTCAAGCAGCTCAAAGTCGATAAAGTAGGGATTTCCTGCATTTACGGAGAAGGACTGGTACGGCGAATCGCCGTAGCTTGTGGGAGAAAGGGGCAATATCTGCCAGCACTTTGTCTCGCTGCTTACAAGAAAGTCAACGAAGTCAAATGCCTGTTTGCCCATTTTGCCGATTCCGTACTCGGACGGCAGGCTTGAAATATGCATTAGTATGCAGCTTTTTCGCATTTTAAAAACTCCTTTGCATGAATGTGTATATTTTTGGGTAAATGCGGAAATAATACCACCAAAAAGTAAATGAGGTATTATATGAAATTTTCGCAATATGTTTTTTCGTTTTTAATGGGATATTTTATATACAGTATGATCGAGATCATAAACCGCGGATATACCCATTGGACAATGTCTCTCACAGGGGGATTCATTCTTGCTCTGCTCTATTCGATAAACAGTTCAGGCGGCATGACGCTTCTGAAAAGCTGCTTTACCGGAGCGATCTGTATCACCCTCGCGGAGCTTATAGTCGGGATATTCGATAATCTTATTATGCACTGGAACGTGTGGGATTACTCGCGTATGCCTTATAATTTCATGGGACAGATCTGCCCTCAGTTCACCTGTTACTGGTTTCTGCTGTGCATACCTGCCTATTTTCTGTGCAGGGAGATACGCAGCCGTTTTGAAAGCAAGTAGCGGCATTCCGCAAAGTGCGGCTCAGTATCCCTGCTGTTTCAGTTCAGCGGCAATATCTGCGTAGAACTCTCGCACGTCAAAGCCTTCGATATTCTCGCGCATAAGGTCGATGATGTCGCCGTGGCTTACACCGCGTTTTTTTGCGGTCTCGACCATTTTAAAGCTCTCGCCGTGGCGCGCGGAATTTTCCCAGACAAGACCGTCGTTCCTGCCGTTGAGCTTTTTTATCAGCAGATAGCCGATATTAAGCGGAAATCCGGCAGAAGTCGCCTTACTCATGAGAGACATACAACTGCGGTAGGAAACTCCCGGCATATCGGGCATTTCGCTGTCGTATGACTTCGCGCGGACTGCGCTGAGGTCGTTTACTCCTGCCATGAAATCAGGAGAGGGATCGCCGAGCTTTGAGAATATTTTATTATAGCGGCTTGCGATGAAGTTTTTCATTCCCTCGGGAACTCTCGCGAGCAGGTAGTCCACCATGTCACAGCCGTAGTGAGGCGTGTTTATCGTTGTGAGAGTCGCGACATATTTATCCATTCCGAGACAGCTTATCGCGTAGCGCGAGTCAAGGCCGCCCTTGGAATGAGCAATGATATTGACCTTTTCCGCACCTGTTTCAGCAAGCACCTGCATGATAGTATCGCGCAGTTCCGCACCGCTGTCGCAGACAGATTTAGCGGACTGCTGTCTGCCGTAGTAGATAGCGGCTCCGTTTCGTATGAGCGTTGCAGGAATGCGTCCCCAGTAGTTGACAAGCTGCCAGTCGCGGAAGAATATTCCGTGAACCATGATGATAGGGTACTTGGTTTTGCATATCTGACTTACTGCGCGGCTCTGTTCAAGTTCCGACCTGCTCAGTTCAAAGATATATTCCCGCCTTGCGGTTTTGTAGAATTTCCGCAGAATGAACAGATCTACTATCGGAATATACCACAAAAGCAGGAGCAGCACATAATCGAGTATTTTCAACTGCCTTGCGGCGACCGACACCCGTATGACGGCGACTGCAAGGTAAAGGAAAAGTGCTGTCAGGGGAATGACCGCAGCTCCTATCTTTGCGGCTGTTCCGGCGGCTGTGTTGGAGAACCAGACAAGGTACACGGCAGTTTCGCAGACTGCCGCCATTCCGCCGAGTGCAAGCATATCCGCGCCGCGGCTGAGTCTCCGCAGACGTTTTTCCGCGTCCGAGCGTTCACCTGAGCGGAACAGAAGAAAGATAAAGAGGGATATCTGGAGAAGAATTGTCAGGATCCCGATACTTCCCGACAGATCAGCAGAGGTGTGCAGCGGAATGATACTTAGCGAGATGACGAGCAGTGCGAGTTCTGTGAACATTTTAGATGTTTTCATACGATCACCTCAAAAAATACGGCTGTTCGGGAGGAACAGCCGTTATCTTAGGCGACAGCCTTTAAGCCGTCATGAATTCTTATTAAGTGGTAGTATCGCTTAATAATTCTGATTGGAATCAGCGTTAAAGAAATTGTTGCTGCTTTCAGTGTAGTAATCATTCGGTTCAAGAGACATAAAGTCCTCGTCCTCCACATCGGGAAGTCTTGCACCGCAGCGACCGCAGAACTGGAAACGCTCGTTTACCTCAGCGTCGCACTTGGGGCATATCTTGTAACCTCTGATACCGTTGAGCTCGTATCTCATCTTCTTGATTCTTCTGCGCCTTGTGTCGATATCGTCACACAAAACCTTGAGAGCAGCCGGATCCTCGTCGGGATTCTTGTAATATCTCTTACCGATATCAGTGAAGATCTCTACGATCCTTTCCTCTTCGTACAGAATTTTCCTTTTAAGGTTGTTTGCCTCCGAGATGCTTTTTGCTTTCTCGGAAACGCCCTTCTGAGCGTCACTAAATTTATCGAGAAGACCCATTAATCATCACTCCTGTCGGATATTTTTCTCGTCAAATTCCATACCTACATTATACAACATTATTATGAATTTTGTCAAGTGTTTTCCAAATAATTTTGCTATATCGCAAGATTTTGGTCAATTATTTACATATCTGCAATGTCGTTTTCGGTAAGCTGGATAATGCCGCCCTTGGTGAGTGAGGCCGCTGCCGCATCGTTGTCGTTAACTCTGAGTACGAAGGAAACAGCTCTGTCGGAAGCTCCTGTGAAAGCGTAGAGGTACTCAAGGTTTACGTTGTCCTTGCCGAGAATTTCGAGAACGCGGCTGAGCTGACCGGGAGAGTCGGGGATAGTGATAGCGACTATCTCATTTACAGTGACTGCGTATCCTGCGTCTTTAAGAGCATCTACAGCTTTTTCGGTGTCGTGTACGATGATCCTTAAAATGCCGAAGTCCTTGGTGTCAGCAAGGCTCAGGGCTCTTACATTGATGCCGCTTTCCTTAATTATTTCCATAACCCCTGAGAGCTGACCGGGTTTGTTGTCCATAAATACTGAGATCTGTCTTACGTTTGCCATAGTTCAATCCTCCTTGTTATTCGCCGCGTGAAGTGCGGCGGTGATGATCTTTCTTTAGGTCGTGTTGACACTAAGCCTAACAACGCATCTTTTCGGCAAAATTTCACGCATCCTGTGTTAAAAAGTCTTGACAGGCGACAGCCTGCCTGCGACTTCTTGCCTTGTCTACGTAAAATTTATGCTCGAAAATCTGCATATTATCTTAGTGTCAACACTCCCTAGTGTGAATGTTCTTACTTTGCCGGATTATCGTGGAGCTTTCTTCTGTCGATAACTCTTACTGCCTTGCCATCGCTTCTGGTAATGGACTTCGGCGATACAAGATGAACCTTGGGGTGGATCCCGAGCATTGTCTTGATAGCTCCTGCAAGTTCGCGCTCCTTGTCCTGAATATCTGCGACCTTGTCGGAGAACTGCTCAGGATTCATTTCAACGTTGATATCGAGTGTATCGGAATTGTTCACGCGGTCAACCTCGATGAGATAGTTGGGGGAATATCCCTGCGCGATGAGAACGGTCTCGATCTGGCTCGGGAAAACATTTACGCCGCGGATTATCAGCATATCGTCACTTCTGCCCATGGGCTTGGTCATCTTTACGAGGGTACGTCCGCAGGAGCACTTGCCTCTTGAAAGCTTGCAGAGGTCGCGGGTTCTGTAGCGGAGGAGCGGGAAAGCTTCCTTGGTTATGCTTGTGAAAACAAGTTCGCCGACTTCGCCGTCAGGGAGAACTTCACCTGTCTCGGGATTGATTATCTCGGCAATGAAGTTGTCCTCGTTGATGTGCATACCCGTCTGCTCGGAGCACTCAAATGCAACGCCGGGGCCGCTTGTTTCGGTAAGACCGTAGATGTCGTAAGCCTTGATCCCGAGAGAATCCTCGATAGAACGGCGCATTTCCTCAGTCCACGGCTCAGCGCCGAAGATTCCCGCCTTGAGGTCAATGTCATCGGGAGTAAGCCCCATTTCGTGGAGAGTCTCGCCGATGTAAGCGGCATATGAGGGAGTGCAGCAGAGAATTGTCGAGCCGAGGTCGCGCATGAACTGGATCTGTCTTTCGGTATTGCCCGAGCTCATGGGGAGCGTAAGACAGCCGACCTTATGCGAACCGCCGTTGAGACCTGCTCCGCCTGTGAAAAGTCCGAATCCGTATGCGATCTGGCAAACGTCATCCTTTGTTCCGCCTGCTGCCGTAATGGCTCTTGCACAGCAGTCGTCCCAGAGGTCGATATCATGCTGAGTGTAAAATGCCACAACGCGCTTGCCGGTAGTACCGCTTGTCGAGTGTATTCTCACGCATTCGCTGAGAGGAGCTGCGAGGAGTCCATAGGGGTAAGCGTTACGGAGGTCTGCCTTGGAGAGGAAGGGGAGCTTGCAGAGGTCTTCAATGCCGTTGATATCCTCGGGTTTAACGCCCTTTTCGTCCATGAGGTCACGGTAATACTTAACGTTTTCGTAAACGTGCTTTACCTGAGCCACGAGGCGCTCGCTCTGAAGCTTTTTCATGTCCTCGCGGGACATACATTCAATTTCTTGGTTCCAATATTTTTCCATTGGGTTTAAGGCTCCTTTTTATGATAAAATTAACTATATCAGAACCTGTCCGAATGATATGCGTGCAGATCTCCGGAGCGGACGGGTTCTTATTGTACATTGGTGGTTGGGCGTGATCTGTCAGGCGTTCTTTCCGAGATCAAATGCCTTTTTGTTAAGCTCCAGAAATTTCGGCGGCACGCACTGTTCGAGAGCCTGCTGCCAGAGTTCCTCGGGAAAGTCTGTGCGCGAGGCGAGGACTCCCATAAGAACAACGTTGGAAGCCTTTGCAGTACCTGCCTGTTCAGCGAGTGCAAGAGCGTCAACGGCAACGAGTTCCACACCTGCCGCGCTGAGCTTATCGGCGAGATCTTCGGGATATTCAGCCGCGCCTGTGATTACGGGCATGGGGTCTATCTGCTGAGTGGAGGTGATGAGCTTGCCGCCCTTTTTGAGGTAGGGCAGGCATCTTGCAGCCTCAAGCAACTCGAACGAGATAACAACGTCAGCCTCGCCCTTTTCAACGACAGGAGAGTAGACCTTGTCGCCGTACTTTACATAAGTCACAACTGAGCCGCCGCGCTGTGACATACCGTGGACTTCGCTGACCTTTACGTCATAGCCCTGTGCAAGAAGCACATTTCCCAGCAGTCTCGAAGCGAGCAGCGAACCCTGTCCGCCTACGCCAACTATCATAATAGATCTTGTTTCCATGATATTTCTCCTTATATATTGAAGGTTAGAACCTGTATTCATAGGGAAGATATGCAAAAAGACGTGCAGCTTATCATATGAATATGAGTTCTTGGTTTATTTTAATGCGTTATGAAAACGGCAGAACAGTTCCGTCAGCAGTCCGCCGGCGGAGTTCCTGTCAGGAGTTATTAGGTCGTGTTGACACTAAGCCTAACAACGCATCTTTTCGGCAAAATTTCA
>OGDF01002333.1_pt1 | contig 26067 bp, 19 predicted proteins | sample 1570141 | NCBI WGS metagenome assembly OGDF01 (sample SAMEA4370581, study PRJEB24528) | human gut metagenome | reverse complement strand
CAGGCCGTAACCGATATACAGACCGTCATTGTTTACCCCACTCGTCAGACGATAGTCGTAAGTGCCGACGGCCGCTTTTTGCCCATTCTGCTGAATATCACGTTGGGCACTGCTGGAGAGGATTTGCCCATTTTTATCCTGCAATTGCAGATTGCCCGCATCGCCCAGAACTTCCGCACCTTGCGCATCAACCAACTTAATGGTGCTGTTACCATCATCGACTTCAGTGAGCGATAACGCAGAGTCAATATCACGAGATACTGAGCTTACAACGTCACTGTCAGAAACCTGAATCACACCCTCGCCGCGCAAATCCAGCGTTTTACTAACGTTGACCGTCCCTTCTGTCATCTGTGCACCTGCTGTCAGGGCACCAAAATCAACGGTTCCGCCGGAGAATCCCAAAGTGCTAATGGAGTGAGCGCCCTTACCCACTGTTACCAGGCTTCCCTGACCCGCAGTGATCCCGCCTCTCTGCAGAAACTCAGCATTCTTTTCCAGGTTAAATGTCGTGTTCTGGAACGCCAGTGAACCCTGGAACCAGTCTGTATAAGCAAACTCATCGAAGGAGAATTCGTGATTCCCCATGTTTATTTCAACAATACCTCTACCTTGAAGATCGTTATCAAATACCCAATCTTTATTGGCATTGATTTGCAGTTTGCCATCAACATCCAGGTCCGCACGGCCGATGTTCTTGTCTTCAGAAATAACCGCGACAGCACCAGAAGCGACATCAATATATCCGCTGAATGCATAGTTATTGCCGGTCAGTGCCACTGTCCCACTGTCGATACTTATTGTACCATTGCCGGAAATCTTATTGGCAAAGGTCATGCTATCGTCAGCCTTCAGGTGTAATTTCCCGCGGTTGTTGATCTCTGCTGTACCTATATTTTGGGTGATCCCTAAAGCGCCATTTTGCTCAATTTTGACTTTACCACTAAAGGCAGAGTTATCACCGGTTAAGTAAGTCGTGCCATTGAGCGCATTGATATAGCCCAGGCCCTCGCTGCCACTGACAATATCCGCGGAAATAGTCGCGTTTTTATCCGTGTGGTTTAAGGTGATTTTCTTATCGGATGTCTTTGCCCACACAAACTCAATTTTTTCGGCATCAATAATCCCTGCCGCCTTCGCAGCACTTCCTTCCTGTGCACCTAACGCTAACTCAGAGTTGGTGCTTAAACTAATTTTCGGTGCGGATATTTTACCTCCATCTGATACGACTAATGTTGTATCAGAACGTTGGTCGTAATAACCCAGGCTAATATGTTCACGAGCATTAACTTCACCACCGTTATTAACCGACAGGAACTGATTACCGCCATATCCGCCGTAAACGCCCATAAAGAAGGTCCCTGCATTTACCTGACTACCTTCGCCGCTTACATTCCCCTGCGTATAAGTCAGACGACTGGTGCCCTTAACATGAATTTTGCCGCCATTGGAGACATTAAAATAGCCTTGATCATGTCTCATGCCTGAGTTTGACTCATACAAATCATCAGCATATAACTCGCTGCCAGCATTGGAGACATTCAGGAACCCCGTACCTTTCAGCAAAAAGTTAAGCGGGCCATTGATTGTTACCTTTCCTCCGGTAATATCCAACCCACCACCAGAAGCGAGAGTCAGACGCGGACGGGAAGTATCTGTCGTATTGATTACCAGATTGGCATTGTCAGTCACCGTAATACGGTAATCGATGCTCTGGTTCTCTTTGCCAAAATCAATAGTTTTATCCTGGTTTACGATGACATCATCGGCGAATACCAGAGATGAATATAAACTTATCGCGCTAATTAAAACAGCCCGGGACTTTTTTCCTTTTACTCTGCTCCCCAGCTCAGAGCAGACGCTCCAACAGTTACGGGACCTGTTCCACTTTAGCCGATATATTTTATTCATCACAATCTCCAGCAATACATCCAAATAAAACCAAGATTGCATAAACAGCAACGCATTAAATGCCATTCTGGTTACTGTTCATCGCATATAAAAATTCAAAAATTTTGCATAGCATTGGCAACCACATATCTGAGTATGTAGTTCAGAGGGTAATAAAATAGCAAGTTATTACTTAAAACTTATTTTAAGTTAACACTCTTAACTTTATCATTACATTCCTCCCAGTCTCTAATACCTGCGCATTATATGTATCCAGGAACTCAAATCAACTCAAAATATAAACAAAAGCAAGAGGAATACATTTAATATACAGCCGATAAAAGCGGTAACTCTTATTAGGTATCAAAATATAAGAATCGTCTTATTAATAAATATATAACACTATAGGACTGAATCCATTCAGCTAATACAAAATAAAATCGTTAATTAATAAAATATAAAATCATGAAGTGATACAAGAGGAATTGCAGGATATGACATGACAATCATATATAATATATGCATAATTTTTTACAGCGAGTCAATGATTCCCGCGCCATATGCAGACATGGCGCGGTTTTATGCAAAAACAATCACGCGTCCGGGAACATCACGCTATGGCCCGGCGCTTCACGATGGAGATGAATAAAGTTAAGGTGCCGCTCGTACTGGTCAAGAATATCGGTGATCACCTGCTCTTTGCTGTAGTCCATCAGGTCGTTGCCCTGGCTGCCTTCTAACAGGAAGGTTTCCAGCCGGTAGTAGGTCGATTTACCGCTACGTGCGCGGTAGGTAAAGCCCGGCACCGAATATTGCTGCGGCCAAATCTGATAGACAAAGTTTTGTTCTTCGCCCATATGCACCAACAAATCCAGATGCCCCAACTGTTGTCCCTCTTCCGGCGGCAGACTTTTTAGCTCCACGTATGCGCCGCGCAACCGCAGCTCCTGCGCCACTTCTTCCATTGCCGGGTAACAGACCGTCTCCATCATCTGTTTAGTGTAACGCGTGCCCGGATAATTCATCAGGCGCGAGAGACGTTTTTTCCAGCTCAGGCGATCCTGAAGCCCCAGCGGTCGCGGTGCGGTATCGCGGTTGGCACTTTCACGGCGGTAATCTTCTACCTTCAGAGATTTATACAACCCCGCCATCACGAAGAAGATCACAAAGCTGAACGGCAGCCCCATAATCACCGTGGTGTTTTGCAGCGCGGATATCCCGTTGGTCATCAGCATGCCGAGCGTCAGCAGGCCAATCGCCACCGACCAGAAGACGCGCAGCCAGCCGGGGGCGTCGCTGTTGATATCTTTAAGCTGCGAGGTGAAATTCCCCAGCACCAGCGCACCGGAGTCCGCCGAGGTCACATAAAACAGCAGGCCAGTAATGGTGGCGACGGAGGCGCTAAAGGTAAACGCCGGATACTGCGCCAGCAGGCTGTAGAAGCCGCGCTCCGGATGGACCATCGCTTCCTCGGCAAATGCCGCGCCGCCGTGGATGATTTCATACAGCGCGCTATTGCCGAACACCGAGAGCCATAACAGCGTGAAGGTAAACGGAATAATCAACGTGCCCAGCACGAACTGGCGAATGGTACGCCCACGCGAGATACGCGCCAGGAACAAGCCGACAAACGGCGACCATGCCACCCACCATGCCCAGAAGAAGAGCGTCCAGTTATTCATCCACTCAACTGGACGGTCGAAGGCAAAACTGTTGAGCGTCATGCCCATAAAGCGATTCACATAGTCGCCAACATTCAGCACCAGCGCATTAAGCAGGAACGAGGTGTCGCCCATAAACAATACGAACAGGATCAATCCCAGCGCCAGCGCAACGTTAAGTTCCGATAACACACGAATCCCCTTATCGACACCGGAGGTGACAGAGATCGTGGCGATTATCACCGACAAGGCGATCAGTGCCGCTTTTGCCGCCATCGAATCGGGAATATCAAACAGTACGCTCAAGCCATAGTTAAGCTGCACCACACCGATACCGAGCGTAGTGGCAATACCGAAGATGGTGCCGATCACCGCTGCAATATCCACTGAGTGCCCTATCGGCCCGTTAATCCGTTTACCGAAGATCGGGTACAGCGCCGAGCGGATGGTGAGCGGCAAATTATAACGATAGCTAAAGTATCCGAGCGCCATGCCCATCAGCGCATACATCGACCAGCCGGTTAAGCCGTAGTGAAACAGCGTCCAGACCATCGCCTGACGCGCGGCCTCAATCGTCTGTCCCGCGCCTTCCGGCGGCTGCATATACTGCGTTACCGGTTCGGCTACGGAGAAGAACATCAGGTCGATACCGATCCCGGCAGCAAACAGCATCGCCGCCCAACTCAGCAGGCTGAATTCCGGTTTGGATTGTTCTGGCCCGAGCTTCACCGAACCAAAACGCGAACAAGCGATACAGACCACAAAGACAATATAGAGCGTTGCCGCCAGTAGATAGTACCAACCGAAGGTTTTAGAAACCCAGTCCAGCGTGCGGCCAATCCACAGGGCCGAGAAGTCGCGAAACAGGATCGTTGTCAGGGAAAACAACAAAATCAGTCCGGCGGAGGTGTAAAACACCACCGGATTGATTTTGTCCTTTTCCCTGCTGTGTGAAAGGTCTGTCATCCAGTATCCCCACTGTTATTGTTACCATTTAAAATCAAATTCGTAACAATTAAGACACATTTTATATTGAACGTCCAATCAATAACCGCTTTAATAGATAAACAACGCTGATGAATGGAGTGGCGAAAATGCCCAAATTGGGGATGCAGTCGATCCGGCGCAGACAACTGATCGACGCCACACTGGAAGCAATAAATGAAGTGGGCATGCACGATGCAACGATCGCGCAGATCGCCCGCCGTGCAGGCGTTTCTACGGGGATCATCAGCCACTATTTCAGGGACAAAAATGGTCTGCTGGAAGCAACCATGCGCGAGATCACCAGTCAGCTGCGTGACGCGGTTTTGAATCGATTACATGCACTTCCGCAGGGCAGTGCAGAGCAGCGATTACAGGCGATTGTTGGCGGAAACTTCGATGAAACGCAGGTGAGCAGTGCGGCGATGAAAGCCTGGCTGGCGTTCTGGGCCAGCAGTATGCATCAGCCGATGCTCTATCGTTTACAGCAGGTCAGCAGCCGCCGCTTGCTGTCGAATCTGGTGAGCGAGTTTTGCCGCGAATTGCCGCGCGAACAGGCACAGGAAGCGGGCTACGGCCTTGCCGCGCTGATTGACGGATTATGGCTGCGCGCGGCACTGAGCGGCAAACCGCTGGATAAACCTCTCGCACACTCGCTGACCCGTCACTTTATTACTCAGCATTTACCCACCGATTAACCGAGGAGACGTGATGTCCCGAATGGCAGAACAGCAGCTTTATATACATGGTGGTTATACCTCCGCCACCAGCGGTCGCACCTTCGAGACCATTAACCCGGCCAACGGTAACGTGCTGGCGACCGTGCAGGCCGCCGGGCGCGAGGATGTCGATCGCGCCGTGAAGAGTGCCCAACAGGGGCAAAAAATCTGGGCGGCGATGACCGCTATGGAACGCTCGCGTATTCTGCGTCGGGCCGTTGATATTCTGCGTGAACGCAATGACGAACTCGCAAAACTTGAAACCCTCGACACCGGAAAAGCATATTCGGAAACCTCAACCGTCGATATCGTTACCGGTGCGGACGTGCTGGAGTACTACGCCGGGCTGATCCCGGCTCTGGAAGGCAGCCAGATCCCGTTGCGTGAGACGTTATTTGTTTATACCCGCCGCGAACCTCTGGGTGTGGTGGCGGGGATTGGCGCATGGAACTACCCGATTCAGATTGCCCTGTGGAAATCCGCCCCGGCGCTGGCGGCAGGCAACGCAATGATTTTCAAACCGAGCGAAGTCACCCCGCTTACCGCGTTAAAGCTGGCTGAAATTTACAGCGAAGCGGGCCTGCCGGACGGCGTATTTAACGTGTTGCCGGGGGTGGGCGCGGAGACCGGGCAATATCTGACCGAGCATCCGGGCATTGCCAAAGTGTCATTTACCGGCGGTGTCGCCAGCGGCAAAAAAGTGATGGCTAACTCGGCGGCCTCTTCCCTGAAAGAAGTGACCATGGAACTGGGCGGTAAATCACCGCTGATCGTTTTCGATGATGCGGATCTCGATCTCGCCGCCGATATCGCCATGATGGCAAACTTCTTCAGCTCCGGTCAGGTGTGTACCAATGGCACCCGCGTCTTCGTTCCGGCGAAATGCAAAGCCGCATTTGAGCAGAAAATTCTGGCGCGCGTTGAGCGTATTCGCGCGGGCGACGTTTTCGATCCGCAAACTAACTTCGGCCCGCTGGTCAGCTTCCCGCATCGCGATAACGTGCTGCGCTATATCGCCAAAGGCAAAGAGGAAGGCGCGCGCGTACTGTGCGGCGGCGATGTACTGAAAGGCGATGGCTTCGATAACGGCGCATGGGTTGCACCGACCGTGTTCACCGATTGCCGCGACGAAATGACCATCGTGCGCGAAGAGATCTTCGGACCGGTGATGTCGCTTCTCACTTATGAATCTGAGGACGAAGTGATTCGCCGCGCCAATGATACCGACTACGGCCTGGCGGCGGGCATCGTGACGGCGGACCTGAACCGCGCGCATCGCGTCATTCATCAGCTGGAAGCGGGTATTTGCTGGATCAACACCTGGGGCGAATCCCCGGCAGAGATGCCCGTTGGCGGCTACAAACACTCCGGCATTGGTCGCGAGAACGGCGTGATGACGCTCCAGAGTTACACCCAGGTGAAGTCCATCCAGGTTGAGATGGCTAAATTCCAGTCCATATTCTAACCAGGAGGTTTATTTGCAATTTGACTACATCATTATTGGTGCCGGCTCAGCCGGCAACGTTCTCGCTACCCGTCTGACTGAAGATCCGAATACCTCCGTGCTGCTGCTTGAAGCGGGCGGCCCGGACTATCGCTTTGACTTCCGCACCCAGATGCCCGCAGCGCTGGCGTTCCCACTACAGGGCAAACGCTACAACTGGGCCTATGAAACAGAGCCTGAACCGTTTATGAATAACCGCCGCATGGAGTGCGGACGCGGTAAAGGCCTGGGTGGATCGTCGCTGATCAACGGCATGTGCTACATCCGTGGCAATGCGCTGGATCTCGATAACTGGGCGCAAGAACCCGGTCTGGAGAACTGGAGTTATCTCGACTGCCTGCCCTACTACCGCAAGGCCGAGACGCGCGATGTGGGCGAGAACGACTACCACGGTGGCGATGGCCCGGTGAGCGTCACTACCTCCAAACCCGGCGTCAATCCGCTGTTTGAAGCGATGATTGAAGCGGGCGTGCAGGCGGGCTACCCGCGCACGGACGATCTCAACGGTTATCAGCAGGAAGGTTTTGGTCCGATGGATCGCACCGTCACGCCGCAGGGCCGTCGCGCCAGTACCGCGCGCGGTTATCTCGATCAGGCCAAATCGCGCCCTAACCTGACCATTCGTACTCACGCTATGACCGATCACATCATTTTTGACGGCAAACGCGCGGTGGGCGTCGAATGGCTGGAAGGCGACAGCACCATCCCAACCCGCGCAACGGCCAACAAAGAAGTGCTGTTATGTGCAGGCGCGATTGCCTCACCGCAGATCCTGCAACGCTCCGGCGTCGGCAACGCTGAACTGCTGGCGGAGTTTGATATTCCGCTGGTGCATGAATTACCCGGCGTCGGCGAAAATCTTCAGGATCATCTGGAGATGTATCTGCAATATGAGTGCAAAGAACCGATTTCCCTCTACCCTGCCCTGCAGTGGTGGAACCAACCGAAAATCGGTGCGGAGTGGCTGTTTGGCGGCACTGGCGTTGGTGCCAGCAACCACTTTGAAGCAGGTGGATTTATTCGCAGCCGTGAGGAATTTGCGTGGCCGAATATTCAGTACCATTTCCTGCCAGTAGCGATTAACTATAACGGCTCGAATGCAGTGAAAGAGCACGGTTTCCAGTGCCACGTCGGCTCAATGCGCTCGCCAAGCCGTGGGCATGTGCGGATTAAATCCCGCGACCCGCACCAGCATCCGGCGATTCTGTTTAACTACATGTCGCACGAGCAGGACTGGCAGGAGTTCCGCGACGCAATTCGCATCACCCGGGAGATCATGCATCAACCGGCGCTGGATCAGTATCGTGGCCGCGAAATCAGCCCCGGCACGGAATGTCAGACGGATGAACAGCTCGATGAGTTCGTGCGTAACCACGCCGAAACCGCCTTCCATCCGTGCGGTACCTGCAAAATGGGTTACGACGAGATGTCCGTGGTTGACGGCGAAGGCCGCGTACACGGGTTAGAAGGCCTGCGTGTGGTGGATGCGTCGATTATGCCGCAGATTATCACCGGGAATTTGAACGCCACGACAATTATGATTGGCGAGAAAATAGCGGATATGATTCGTGGACAGGAAGCGCTGCCGAGGAGCACGGCGGGATATTTTGTGGCAAATGGGATGCCGGTGTGATTTGAACTGACTCAAGAACCGATCAGATTGAGAGTTACCGTTCCAGGTATGGGGACAGAATCGTTATATAAAACATAGGGGTAACTCTCATGCTTCATGGTGACAATCTCGCCAGCAAATTCTAAGCGGACTCGTTCAATCTGGCTGATGAAGGTGCTATGAATGCACTGATAAACCGCAGGTGAAATACCACTCAGCTTAAGAATTACGCCGCTAGTGTTCCTGGCTATGGTGACTTGTTCACTCCCGCTCACGGTTAGCATATATGAAAAGGGTTCTTGTAATGAGGACAAAAATAAGTCAGACCAAACCAACATGGAGCTTTATACACGGTTCGTATAATTTATTAGCAGTGATTTATTTTTACTCCTCTTTAATTAATCATCATGCTTAAATATTTTTTAGCACAAGATTATCGCTTCGCTAACATTTTAGTTTACATTGATTTTCAATTGTCAATAAAAAATTGTTAATAAGTTTTTGCGAAAAATAAAAAGTGTTGAAATACTCTCCAGCAAATGAATGCAAAATAAACAAATTGAGATTTACAAAAAACAAAAACTATTCAAAAGAACATTTTAAATTTATTAGCAGATTCCATTAACAATGGTTTACTCACGACAAGAAAAGTAGAAAACATCTTGCAATAATATATATTTATAAATTCATATTATTGATATTAAACTAATCTTATTTTCTACCTTACAACTTCACGCATCAAAAAAAATAAAAGCAAAATCAATTAGATACACAATAAAGTAATCTCACAAGAAATAATACCAAATATCTCAAGACTAATAAACACCACTAAAAAATTAGACTTAATAGACATCTCTCATACCCTGTAACTCATAGCTTTTATATTTATTTTTTCACATCACTGTAGATAAAAACACGCATTAAAAATGACTTGTAGAAAAGCTGCACAATAAATAGTTCATATTTAATCTGTTGCGTAGAACTACTATTCAAAAAATCTTATTAATGAGATAATGAGATTACATCGATAACGTTCTGATGGCAGGCATACTTATCTGGGTGTGCCTCTCTTTTTTACAACTGTACACGGTGGCGTATGACGAGAAAATATCTCACACAGGATGAAGTCTACAGGCTGATGGATGCAGCCTAGAGCATGTCCTTTCCTGAAAGAAATCGCTGTCTAATTATGATGGCTTTCATTCACGGTTTTAGGGCCAGTGAACTTCTTGATTTACGTTTATCCGATATTGATGCATCAGGAAAACAACTTAATATTCGGCGTATTAAAAATGGTTTCTCGACAACACATCCTCTTCTTCCTGATGAATATAATTTGATCAAGTTGTGGCTTAAGCAGAGGAAGTTAATTGAAAACGGAGTTGAAGGAGACTGGCTTTTTCTCTCCCGGAAATGCCGCCCTATCAGCAGACAACATTTTTTTTCTATCATTCGTGAAGCTGGAAAACGTGCAGGATTAGCTGTAAAAGCACATCCTCATATGTTACGTCATGCCTGTGGTTTTGCTCTGGCTGACAATGGTGTCGATACCCGACTACTTCAGGATTATCTGGGTCATCGAAATATCCAGCATACTGTCAGATACACAGCCAGTAATGCAGCTCGATTTAAAGGGGTGTGGAAAAAAAAGCCTCGTTAAAACAGTACCTTCTGATTCAAAATGTCAGATTCCTACGTTTTCCTCAATTCTTCCATAAAAAAACAGCCCATTCAATTAAATAAAACACATAACATGTTGATATTTCTCGCTAAAGTAAAATAACCACATGATTTGAAATGATTAAACACAAAGGTCATACCAGTGATTAACTTTCACTCACATTGTTAAATAACACAAAATTAAAAACAATAAAAATCAAACAAATTAGATTTATATTCCAAGAAAATTAAATATTCAGGCAATTAAACCAAACCTGACATTTTGAATCAAAATGTCAGGTTTTGTAGCAATGGCGTGGACGAGTCTGAATGAAGAAGCCTCTGGTTATTATCAGTGCCTGTCAGTTCACCAGGCTGGCACTGGAGTCTCTCATCCCAACGGACAGGTATATCGTGCGGGTGTACAGCAACGTCACTACAGAGGTTGAATTCGTTTTAAAGACCTCCTGTGGCTACCTGTTGGCTGATATCCCTTCGCTTCCTTCGGGGGAGTTAGTTCTTCTGGCTTGTCTTGTCCGCTTGCGGAGTGATGCCGGGCAATGGCAGGTCTGCCTGACCGGTGACTCCGACTGGTTCGATAATGCTCCTGCTGCAAGTCTGTATAACGGCTTCCCACATATCGGCACCTTGCTGAAAGCGAGTCGTTATCAGAATCAAATTATCCGCTGGTTACTACGTCCTTTACCCGGCAATATGAGTGATTTCTGGCTCCTGACTGCACGGGAGTTAAGCGTGCTTAAGATTCTGATGCAGGGCATGAGTTTCAGTGAGATTGCCCGTTATGAACAACGCAGTTCAAAGACTCTGCATGCGATTGCCACACAGGCATTAAGGAAACTTGGACTGGGAACACTAAGCGATTTCAGGCTGCTCTATACAGGATGCGGTGACAGCAGAGTCAAACGGAATATACGGCTACATGCAAGATATGTCCGACAACATTCCGCTCATCGACTCACTCAGTATGTGCAGAACATGGTGTCCGGAATTCTTTATCCAGAGAAAGTTATCGTTGGTAAATCAATAAATTCTGACGCCATATCCGGAAAAGTGCTTTCCGGGCAAAGAAAACATATGTCTAAAAAAAGACCAGGAGTGTTATGACACAGCAGCGTTGTTACTACCACCCACTGCGGCGCGTACGGACTCGCTACAGTGTAGGGGCCAAAATATTTCTACTGCTCTGGGCTGCAGGAGTGGGAGGCACGCTGTACAGCCTGTACAGCGTGCTGGCGTACTGACATCTGTGAGGGAAGGATGCGTTTCGTTCTTTTCTGTCCCTCAGGAATTGTACCTGCACAGTTTGAAGCTCTATCAACCGGTTCTGTCTGCAATATTACCTGCATCAGAACAGAAGAGGAGTTACGCAATAAATTGCGGCACAGGCCACAGAGTGTCGTGATATCGGCAGGGCGACCTGCCGAATGCGCTGAAATGTGGTTCCGATTTTATCGGGATCACTCATTCGTGGTGGTGTTGTGCGTCGCGCCCTTTTTTCTGCCACCGGATGTGAGTATTTCTGGCGTTCTCAAAAACCTGAGGTTACTGAAACCAGGAATGTCAGTAGAGCGTGTCATCAGTATTGCAAATGCCTCTGGTGGGTTTTCAGGACTGAAACATGCAGAAAATTTGCCAGTTATGGACAGTTACTCTGTCTTTATGAATGAGGTGAATAACCGCACAAAGACAATCGTCATGTCAGAACGCTTCCCGGAAAAGCAAAAGAAAGTGTTGTCGTTGCTTCTTGCCGGACACAGCTGGGAATACAGTGCGCAGTTTCTCAAAACGGGGATAAGACAGATATGGCTTGCTGAGCAGTCGCTAAAAAAGCGTTGGGGAATACCGGACAGCATGTCATTGCGGGAAGCCCTGCTGCTGAGCAGCAATAAATTTCACGGTGATGGAAATGCATTGGAAAAAACGAATGCCATGACATTGCGTGAAAACGGAAATACCAATAGGTATTCCGTGGTGGTAAATGCAGGGACGCAGGCTTTATCTCTGCATAAATATAAATAAGTGGGAAATTGAAATTAGTTACCAGAATGGAGAATTTCTTCTTGAAAAACAGTAAGGCATTGTACCGCAGCGCATTAGCGACAGCTATTGTTATGGCTCTTTCTGCACCAGCATTCGCTGCTGATAACGCGGTATCAACTGATTCGGTTACGCTGAATAAAGATAAGACGACTCTGGATCAAGATGTTGTTATTAGCAATACAGCAGACAAACAGATTACAGCCGTAACAATTAATGCGGCAGATAAAGACCTTAATGTTGCTTTTGCTGGTCATGATATTACTGCTGAATCAACGGCAGACAACAAATTCGCTGAAGGTGTAAAAGTTAGCGGTGACAAAAATGTTGTGATTAATGCTGCAGGCTCCACCATCACAGCTCAAGGTGAAGGCACCTATGTCCGGACTGCAATGGTCATTGATTCAACTGGCGATGTTGTTGTTAATGGCGGTAATTTCGTTACAAAAAATGAAAAAGGTAGTGCGACAGGGATATCTCTGGAAGGGACCACGGGAAATAATGTAACGCTCAATGGCACAACCATAAATGCTCAAGGTAATAAGAGTTCCAGCAACGGCTCTACGGCAATTTTTGCTCAAAAGGGTAGCGTATTGGATGGGCATGGCTTTAGCGGTGATGCAACCGACAACATTACCCTTGCTGGCTCAAATATTATTAATGGCCGGATTGAAACAATACTTATTGCCCAGGAGAATAAGGGAACTCATACAGTCAACCTGAATATTAAGGATGGCTCAGTAATTGGGGCGGCTAATAATAAACAAACAATTTATGCCTCTGCTTCGGCACAAGGAGCAGGTTCAGCAACGCAAAATTTAAATTTGTCTGTTGCTGATTCAACCATCTACTCTGATATCCAGGCCCTTTCTGCAAGCGAGAATTCAGTCGGTGCCACAACAAATGTAAACATGAACGTTGCCCGCTCTTACTGGGAAGGTAATGCTTATGCTGATGCTTATGGCGATAAAGCAAGTAGTAATCTGAATATAAATCTTTCCGATGGCTCAGTCTGGAAAGGTAACGTAGGTGGAGCTCTGGATGGTGGTACACGTGTCACACTGAAAAACTCCAGCTGGGATGGTGATGTCGGCAACGCCAAAACTGCTGTTTTTCTGACGGATGGTTCTGTGTGGAATGGTGCTGTTTCCATTAACTCGCAATGGGACCGCGCATCAGCACCAATGGGCACGGTTCAACCGAATAAAAACAGTGTATCTCTGCAAAACGGGTCTGTCTGGAATGTTACGGGATCCTCAACTGTTGATGCTCTGGCAGTAAAAGACAGTACGGTTAATATCACGAAGGCTACAGTCAATACTGGCACGTTTGCTTCTCAGAACGGCACTCTGATTGTTGATGCCTCTTCTGAAAACACTCTGGATATCAGCGGAAAAGCGAGCGGTGACTTGCGTGTTTACAGTGCGGGTTCATTGGATCTTATCAATGAACAAACGGCATTTATTTCTACCGGCAAAGACAGCACTCTAAAAGCCACAGGCACAACGGAAGGTGGTCTGTATCAATATGACCTGACACAGGGAGCTGATGGTAACTTTTATTTCGTAAAAAACACGCATAAAGCATCCAACGCCAGCTCCGTGATTCAGGCAATGGCAGCAGCTCCGGCTAACGTTGCTAATCTGCAGGCTGACACTCTCTCAGCCCGTCAGGATGCTGTCCGTCTGAGTGAAAATGACAAGGGTGGCGTATGGATTCAGTACTTTGGCGGTAAACAGAAACATACCACCTCGGGAAATGCATCCTATGACCTGGATGTAAACGGTGTAATGCTGGGTGGTGATACCCGCTTCATGACTGAAGATGGTAGCTGGCTGGCCGGTGTGGCGATGTCTTCTGCGAAAGGTGACATGACTACCATGCAGAGCAAAGGTGAAACTGAAGGTTACAGCTTCCACGCTTACCTGAGCCGCCAGTATAACAACGGTATCTTCATTGATACTGCTGCACAGTTTGGTCACTACAGCAACACGGCAGATGTTCGCCTGATGAATGGTGGCGGTACCATCAAAGCTGACTTTAACACCAATGGTTTTGGTGCGATGGTTAAAGGCGGTTACACATGGAAAGACGGTAATGGCCTGTTTATTCAGCCATATGCCAAACTGTCTGCTCTGACTCTGGAAGGTGTGGATTATCAACTCAACGGCGTGGACGTTCATTCTGACAGCTATAACTCTGTGCTGGGTGAGGCCGGTACGCGCGTGGGTTATGACTTCGCTGTGGGCAACGCGACCGTTAAACCTTATCTGAATCTGGCCGCACTGAACGAATTCTCTGATGGCAACAAAGTCCGTCTGGGTGATGAGTCTGTCAATGCCAGCATTGACGGTGCAGCATTCCGCGTAGGTGCAGGTGTACAGGCTGATATCACCAAAAACATGGGAGCATATGCAAGCCTTGATTACACCAAAGGTGACGATATTGAGAACCCGCTACAGGGTGTAGTTGGTATCAATGTGACCTGGTAAGAATAAAGCAGTCGGTTCCCCTGTCGACTGTTATACCCCCTGCAGGCAGCAGTATGCTGCCTGCAGGCCATAAATATCCAGTATTCATGATGCTGGTTTTTTGCTGATATTTACCCTGAACATTCCTGATACAGACTATTAATACAATCTTATCTGCGACAGATTTCATTTTCTGGATATATTATGAGTGAACAAATCAAACAGGATATCGATCTGATTGAGATTTTATTTTATCTGAAGAGAAAGATTCGTGTTATCCTTTTTATTATGGCTATCTGTATGGCAATGGTGCTGTTTTTTCTGTATATCAATAAAGATAATATAAAAGTCAGTTACAGCCTAAAAATAAATCAGACAACACCAGGCATACTTGTTAACTGTGATAGCAATAATAACTTTGCCTGTCAGACCACAATGACTGAAGATGTTATTCAGCGAATTACTACATTTTTTCACACCAGCCCAGATGTCAAGAACAGAGAAATAAAGCTGGAATGGTCAGGAGATAAGAGAGATTTACCAACTGCTGAAGCGGAAATATCTCGCGTGCAGGCGTCTATCATAAAATGGTATGCGTCAGAATACCATAATGGCAGGCAAGTTCTCGATGAGATACAAACGCCTTCAGCAATTAACAGTGAGCTTTATACAAAAATGATATACCTGACCAGGAACTGGTCATTGTATCCGAACGGTGATGGCTGTGTAACTATAAGCTCACCAGAAATAAAAAATAAATACCCTGCTGCCATTTGCCTGGCTCTGGGATTTTTTCTAAGCATTGTAATTTCTGTAATGTTTTGCCTTGTCAAAAAAATGGTAGATGAATACCAACAAAACTCTGGGCAGTAATAAACAGCATTCTGATAGAGAGTGCCTGTATAAAGCTGAAGTGACAATGACCGGGAAGGGAACCCGTTTTCAGGAATGGATGCCTGTCTTTTTCACTGTAAATATCCTGGCATTACTAATGCCAGGATATTTACAGAAGAGCAGCATAACCATGACGGAACGGGGTTAAGTCAGGTTGTCCTTAACGCTATTCACAACCTCGTATGCCGCCTTCAGGTTTATGTCCAGACTTCATATCTCTCTCAGCAATCCTCAATAATCAGATACACCGCTTTCACCGGGCCATGAACCCCGACGACTTTGATAAGCTCAATATCCGCCGTTGAACTAGGGCCGCTAATGATGTTAATGCAGGACGGCATTCGTTCACCGGCCTGCGCTTTCTGATGCAATTTTTCTGCGAGTTGCGCTACACGCGGCAGGATTGTGCTTTTACGCAGGATAAAAAGAGAAGATTCCGGGAGCAGGCTCAATGAACGCCCGCGCTCGGCGGCGGAAAAAAGAACCACGCCTCCCGATTCGGTTAAACCATATTCAGCATACACGACACCCACTTTAGCCTGCTCTGCTTGTGATATGTTCTCAATACCTTTCGCCGGATCCCAAACAACGGCATTGCATTCCTGCTGCAAACGTTCGCTAATCCCTAATTCCTCCAGCCTCGTGTCACCGCTAATCACGACCGACTGATCTCCCAGCTCTTTACACAGTCGTATTGCAGCTTCTGCCGCCTTCGCCTCGCTGGTCAGTTCACAGCGCGTCAACATAACATCGCTGGCAAACTGAATAAACGCGTCACAGCGCTGCTGTTGGTTAAGTGCGGTAAGCCGCTCGTTAGCATAGTTGTTAAGCGGCGCATCTTCTGCTTGCGGTTCAAGTCGCAACGGGCGACCCAGTGCCTGAGCAACGTTATTCAAAAATTCGCTCCGATTATCCATTCTTTTTCTCCTGCGCCTGATGTTTCTTAAACCAACTACGGAAACTCTCTCCGTCAGCTTCAGGAAGATCGCGTGCTTCCATCCAGTCGCTAATCGCGCCAAATTTGAGTGGTGTTTTGCCGCCATTGATAAACCAGCTTGCCGCATGAGCACCAGCCATCATCCCGACTTTCCACAATCCTGGATGACTATTGGCATAAGCGAACATTTTTATCGCCCGTTGCTCTGCTTTTGCGGTGATCCCTTTTTCAGCCATCACCCGACGATGACGCAAAATCAGTTTTGACAGCGGAATACGCACCGGACACACGCTGTCACAAGCAGTACATAAAGAGCAGGCGTAGGGTAAATCTTTAAAATCTTTATAGCCGCCAAGTAGCGGAGAAATCACCGCACCAATTGGCCCTGGATAAATAGAGCCATATCCATGACCGCCAATATGGCGATATGCCGGACAAGTATTCATACAAGCCCCGCAGCGAATACAGCGCAGCACATCCCGAAATTCAGAGGCCAGCACCTCAGAACGCCCGTTATCGACAATAACCAGATGAAACTCTTCAGGACCATCAACGTGCCCCGCTTCGCGCGGTCCTGTCAGCCAGGTGTTGTATCCCGTCAAACGTGCACCAACGGCACTGCGCGCCAGCATGGTGATCAATACATCTACCTCGGCAAACGTGGGGGCAATACGCTCCATTCCCATCACTGCAATATGCGTTTTAGGCAGCGTGGTACACATTCGCGCATTACCTTCATTGGTCACCAGGCATACCGAACCTGTCTCTGCCACCGCGAAATTACAGCCGGTAATACCTATTTCAGCACTGAGGAAATCTTCGCGGATTTTTTGCCGGATGAATAAGGTCATCGCTTCAGGCGTTTCCGGCCCCTCATAGCCCAGACGTTCGTGTAGCACTCGACGGATCTGATGGCGATCTTTATGAATTGCCGGGACCACAACATGAGAGGGCGGATCTTGATCCAGCTGGAGAATGTATTCACCCAGATCGGTTTCAATCACCTGAATGCCAGCATCCTGCAACACATGATTGGCACCAATCTCTTCGGTCACCATCGATTTAGATTTCACCACCTTCCGGGCATTTTTGCGTTGGGCAACCTGTAAAATGTAGCGGGTGGCGTCTTCTTTGGTTTTTGCAAACCAGACGTGACCGCCGTTTTGCGTCACTTTTTCTGAGAGCTGGTACAGATAAGCGTCGAGATTACTCAGAACATGATCACGTATCTGGGCGGCCCGATCGCGCCACTCCTCCCAGTGCCCCAATTCATCGACCATTTTTTGCCGATTTGCCCCAATACGCTGCTGCGCGTTTGCCACCGCTTTGCGCATGATCGGATCTTCAATTTGCTGACGGATGCGTGTCTTAAAATCTGTATTACTGGTTTTGATCGACATCTTTATATCCTCAGCGGCTCATCAACACTTCAGCAATATGCATCACTTTGACTTTCTGCCCTTCCCGTTGTAATCGCCCACTGATGTTCAGCAGGCAACTCACGTCAGCACCAATTAAATACTCAGGGCGGACTTCCATCAGGTGCGCAACCTTTTCTTTCACCATCTCGCCGGATATTTCGGCCATTTTGACCGAGAACGTGCCGCCAAATCCGCAGCAGGTATCCTGTTCAGCAAAGGTCAACAGCTCCAGTCCACGCACATTTTTCAGCAGCGTAAGTGGCTCGTCCTTAACCCCCAGCTTACGGGCCAGGCTACAAGATGGGTGATACACCGCTCTCCCTTGCAAACTGGCACCTACATCGACTACCCCTAATTTATTAACAATAAAAGAGGTGAGATCCTGCATACGCGCGGCAACCTTTTCGGCTCGTGATGCCCATTCAGGTTCATCCGCCAGATACGTCGGGTAACTTTTTACGGCATAGGTGCAAGAGCCAGCCGGTGAAATAATGGGATCGTCGTTATCCTCCAGTGCGGCGATCAGATTTTTCATCCCTGGAATCGCTTCTTTGATATAACCACTATTGATCGCAGGCTGACCGCAGCATCCCTGTTTCTCCGGGAAATTTACGCGACAGCCGAGTTTTTCCAGTAGCAGCACGGAGTCTCGTGCCATTCTTGATTTCAGGGCGTCACCAATACAGGTGACAAAGAAATTGACATTCACAACTAATACTCCATTACTTCATGCCCATTTATGCCCGATGTTTCCCCCCCACCGGGGGATCAATCATCAATAAATATGGCGTTCTTTTTTAATTGGCTAGCAACATACCACCCCTCATTTGTATGACAAATGATAATCTTTCATCCAAACTTCAAATGCAATAACTAATTTTATTTCTTTCGGCATCGCTCACATTTTATAGGGAAATCGACGATCATTTTTGGCATAAGAAATCCATTTAAAAATGGCTACATCCCTTATACCTATTCAGAGCTACTTATTCAGGGGTTATTGAGATATACACTGATGGTGTACAAACAAAATCACCGACAATAATCACGTATCAAGTAATAGTCGGGATTTTATTTAATTGAAGCAATTTAGTTTGCATTTTTATTTAAAAACTGAGCTAGAGTCCATCAGAAAAAAATATATAAAGCCCAAACCACCGTTGGAAATAGAAATAGTTGAAAGGCTCACAACACCCGGAATGCGGATTATCTTTGCCCTGATTTCTGGCGGTTTTATTCAGGGTGCAAGCTGTCTGACCCTTTCCCGATATTCTCCCGGAGTACAACCAAACTCGCGGACAAACACCTTGTGAAAAGATGATTCACTGGCATAGCCTACTGACTCAGCGATCACCACAACAGGGAGCATTTCCCGGGAAAACATCTGGGCCGCTATTTGTAGACGCAACTTTGTTAATACAGCCAGCGGCGTGGTTCCGGAAACATCACGGAAAAGCTGGGCAAAACTTGCCCGGGACATGTGGGCGATGCTGGCCAGCGATTCGACGGTCCAGGCGTGTCCTGGCATTTCCAGCATTTGCTGTATTACCGCACCAAGACGTGGATGCAGAAGCAAACTGAGAATGTTTTTCTCTGTATTAACCTGTGCAATCCACTCACGCACCGCGAGGGTAAAGAATGTAGCGCAGATCTGGCTACACAGAGCATCCATTCCCGGCATTGCCGATCTGGATTCCTGTTGTAAAAACGGGATCGCCTCCCTCAGCCAGTTATATTCCACGCTGTGGTTAACCGGTGCTAAAAACAGCGTTTCCGGCAAAGACGTTAAAAAATAACGCGCCGAATGTTGCAACCGAAGAGTGCCGCAGACAATACAGGTCGATTCATTATCGACATGACTCAGGCGATGAGCTGAATTTTGTGGTAGCAGGACCACATTTCCCGGGCGTAATGTAAAAATCTCTCCCGTCGGCATTTCCAGCTTCGCCGCTCCTTGCGTTAACGCATGCCAACGAATAACCGATAATTCCCCGGCACCATGTGGAAGCTGCCAGTCACTTCCTAACACGCAATTCTTATCGATCGTTCCTTGTGGAGCGTTAAGCATCAACAAACGGCTAAGGGCATCCATATCAGACTCCTGAGTGGTTTTTGATTACAAACAACAACAATCTTAGTAAATAACTAATCTAATACCATCAAATAGTTAATCATGATTTTTGTTTTGTGATTCTGATTAAGAAAAAGAAAATACCAGACGATAAGACAAAATATCAAGCGTTGTGAAGAAATGTTATTTGCTCTTTTGCGTCTATAGTCATGATGTCAAATGAACGCGTTTCGACAGGAAATCATCATGAATAAATATCAGGCAGTTATTATTGGTTTTGGCAAGGCTGGAAAAACATTAGCCGTCACGCTGGCAAAAGCAGGTTGGCGAGTGGCTCTCATCGAACAATCAAATGCAATGTATGGCGGGACCTGTATTAATATCGGCTGCATCCCAACCAAAACATTGGTTCATGACGCACAGCAGCACACAGATTTTGTCCGTGCCATACAGCGTAAAAATGAAGTGGTTAATTTTTTACGTAATAAGAATTTTCATAATCTTGCGGATATGCCCAATATCGACGTGATCGACGGCCAGGCGGAGTTTATCAATAATAATAGCCTGCGTGTTCATCGGCCTGAGGGAAATCTGGAGATTCATGGCGAGAAAATTTTTATTAATACCGGTGCACAAACCGTGGTTCCGCCAATTCCTGGAATTACCACCACGCCTGGTGTATATGACAGCACCGGATTACTTAATCTAAAAGAATTGCCTGGGCATTTAGGTATTTTGGGCGGCGGATATATTGGCGTTGAGTTCGCCTCTATGTTCGCTAATTTTGGCAGCAAGGTAACCATTTTAGAAGCAGCTTCGCTGTTTTTGCCTCGGGAAGATCGGGATATTGCTGATAATATCGCGACGATTTTACGCGATCAGGGCGTCGATATTATCCTCAATGCCCATGTGGAGCGAATCAGTCACCATGAAAATCAAGTGCAAGTGCATAGCGAGCACGCCCAACTGGCGGTGGATGCACTGTTAATAGCTTCCGGTCGTCAACCGGCTACCGCTTCGTTACATCCAGAAAATGCCGGTATCGCAGTAAACGAGCGCGAGGCAATTGTCGTTGACAAGCGATTACATACCACCGCAGACAATATTTGGGCGATGGGAGATGTTACCGGCGGGCTGCAATTTACTTACATATCACTGGATGATTACCGCATTGTACGTGATGAGTTACTGGGTGAAGGCAAACGTAGTACTGATGATCGGAAAAATGTGCCTTATTCCGTATTTATGACACCGCCCCTGTCCAGGGTTGGTATGACAGAAGAACAAGCCAGAGAGAGTGGTGCTGATATTCAGGTGGTGACATTGCCTGTAGCTGCAATTCCGCGTGCCAGAGTGATGAACGATACCCGTGGGGTATTAAAAGCGATTGTTGATAATAAAACCCAACGTATATTAGGGGCATCACTGCTGTGTGTTGACTCCCACGAGATGATTAATATAGTGAAAATGGTGATGGATGCCGGGCTGCCTTATAGCATATTACGCGATCAGATATTTACTCATCCGTCGATGAGCGAATCACTCAATGATCTATTTTCATTAGTCAAATAAACTCAAAATCAGACGCCAGAACAAATATTCTGGCGTCTCAGAGAAAAGAATCTTATTAATTCTCTGTTACTCTGTAACTTCTTAATCACTTCATTGATGGTATTTTATATGTTTAAAAAATCTGTTTTATTTGCAACACTATTATCTGGCGTTATGGCATTTTCCACCAATGCAGATGATAAAATAATTCTGAAACATATCAGCGTCTCGTCAGTATCAGCATCACCGACAGTTCTGGAGGATACCATTGCTGATATAGCCAGAAAATATAATGCTTCATCCTGGAAAGTCACATCGATGCGAATTGATAATAATTCAACCGCAACAGCAGTATTGTATAAATAAGGATGTTCACAATGGAAAAATACCTGCACCTGTTAAGTCGGGGAGATAAAATTGGCCTGACATTGATTCGTCTGAGTATTGCAATTGTTTTTATGTGGATTGGGTTATTAAAGTTTGTCCCTTACGAGGCAGACAGCATTACACCATTCGTCGCAAACAGTCCACTAATGTCGTTCTTTTATGAACACCCGGAAGACTATAAACAGTATCTGACTCACGAAGGCGAATACAAACCAGAAGCAAGGGCATGGCAAACGGCCAATAATACCTATGGTTTTTCCAACGGTCTTGGCGTCGTGGAGGTGATTATTGCTCTGCTGGTTTTGGCTAATCCTGTCAATCGCTGGTTAGGTTTATTGGGAGGACTGATGGCATTTACCACGCCGCTGGTAACACTCTCATTTTTAATCACCACCCCGGAGGCATGGGTACCCGCATTGGGTGACGCTCATCATGGTTTCCCTTATTTATCCGGTGCTGGTCGCCTGGTATTGAAAGATACTCTGATGCTGGCAGGTGCTGTCATGATAATGGCAGATTTGGCGCGGGAAATTCTTAAACAACGCAGTAATGAATCCAGTTCAACGTTAAAAACTGAATATTGATAATCCGAACACTGTCTGTTGTTCACTTTTTCAGGCGTCAGGCCCCCTTTCTGATGATGAAGCCTGACGCCATATTACCGGAGATATGACAGAGTGAAGATCAATATCACTCCCCTGTTAAAAGATTCTTGTCGTCTCAGGTAAAATATATGATTAATATCAATCATGTATTTTTACAGCAAGACAACCACGAACAAATTCAGGATTAAAATGTTTTACCGACTCCCCAACATAACCCAAATCAAGCGAACTAATTTGTGCCATTTCTTTCTCTGTCAGTGAGAAATCCCAGATAGCAAAATTTTCTTCGATACGCTGTTGATGTGTCGATTTCGGAATAACGACCACTCCCCGTTGAATATTCCAACGCAGAATGACTTGAGAAATCGATTTTTGATGGGCATCTGCAATACTCTGAAGCAGATTATTTTCAAAGGGTTTATGTCGTCCACCACCTAACGGAGCCCATGCTTCAGGCTGCACGTTATAATACTTCATGGTTGCCAGCGCCTCTGGTTGGGCAAAATAGGGATGCAACTCGACCTGGTTGACCATCGGTTTAACTCTTACCGTTTCACAAAAGTTCGCCAGAACATGAGGATAGAAATTGGAAACCCCAATTGCTTTTAATTTGCCCTCTTCATAGGCATCTTCGAGTGCACGCCACGCACTGAAATAATCGCGCATAGCCTGGTGCAATAAATAGAGGTCGAAGTACTCTAGTCCCGATTTTTTTAATGATGCTTCAATACCTGCTGCTGCCGTATCCTGATTCAACATATCCTGCACCCACAATTTAGACGTTATAAATAACTCATCTCGGGTACATAAACCTTCAGATATAGCTTCACGAACGGCTTCACCGACGGCATCTTCATTACCGTATACCGCTGCAGTGTCGATGAGTCGATAACCCGTGCGGATAGCGTTCAACACTGACTGTTTGCACACGTTTTTATCGGTAACCTGAAAAACACCAAATCCCATCATCGGCATTTTCAGATTGTTACTTAATACGGAAAATTCCACTGTCAGTCCCTCCATTAGGCATGAACAATGAGTCTACGTTAAAACGTAACCTCAAATTAGTATGTGGATTTTGATATCACTTATGCAAAAAATTCATTAATAATGTAGGACTGAAACCTCTCTATTTTCGGGTACAACGAAGCAGACGCTACCAGTGCTTTTGCCTTCGCCCTTGCTGTTTTTGATACACTTAGGGCCCAGGGCATAACGAAAATGTGCGATATGACAAAGAATTAACGGAGAATGTGATGATCAGGCAGAAGATTCTACAGCAGCTCCTGGAGTGGATTGAGTGCAATCTTGAGCACCCTATTTCAATCGAAGATATCGCACAGAAATCTGGCTACAGCAGACGCAACATCCAGCTTCTGTTCCGAAATTTCATGCATGTGCCTTTGGGAGAATACATTCGCAAACGAAGGCTTTGCCGTGCCGCCATTCTTGTCCGGCTCACCGCGAAATCTATGCTATTGCACTCTCTTTGCATTTTGATTCACAGCAGTCATTCAGCCGCGAATTTAAAAAGTTATTCGGCTGCTCTCCCCGTGAATACCGCCACCGTGATTATTGGGATCTCGCAAATATCTTCCCTTCTTTTTTAATACGTCAACAGCAAAAGACGGAGTGTAGATTAGTCAATTTTCCTGAGACACCTATTTTTGGCAACTCATTTAAATATGACATTGAAGTGTCGAATAAATCACCGGATGAAGAAGTCAAACTGCGACGTCATCATTTAGCCAGATGTATGAATAATTTTAAGACGGATATCTATTTCGTCTCCACGTTTGAACCGTCAACAAAATCGGTCGATTTGCTCACGGTTGAAGCTTTTGCCGGTACGGTATGCAAACAAACCGATTCAGAGATGCCGAAAGAGTGGACAATTAACCGAGGACTGTATGCATCTTTCCGCTATGAAGGTGAGTGGAAGCACTACCCTGAATGGGCGCGAAACCTCTATCTGATGGAATTACCCGCCAGGGGGTTAGCCAGAGTGAACGGCAGTGATATTGAGCGATTTTATTACAATGAAAACTTCGTCGAAATTGATAGCAATAACATTGTTTGCGAAATTTTTATCCCCGTTCGTCCGGTTTAGCTGTCGCTATATCTAAATAAATTTATAACGAGACTACTGTCAGGCAATTCAATAAATAATGGCGTTGAATATGTCAACGCCATTATTGTTTATTAGAATGTTACTTTCATATTCTTAAAATTATTTCATCGCCTCCTCGTCCTTTGCCGTATCGGCATCCACCGCGGTAATGGTCACCGTCACTGGCTTCATTTCGTACCCGCCATACGTCAGGGCGTTAAATGTGAACGTATAGACACCTGGCTTGCTGGTACTAAATTTACGCGTGATTTTTCCGCTCACGAAATGGTCATTTTTCGACGGCAGGAACTGATAATCCTTCTCCGTCACCCCTTCCGGCGTCTGAATGTCGACCCACATATTCCCGCCAACGGGGTTATTTGCCGACATCAGTGTCACCTCCAGCTTCGCAGTCGATTTCCCATCCGCCACCAGAGATTGCATATCAGATGATGCGGTGAGTACCGCATTTTTATCATCCGCAACGAATTTAGATTCGGCAGTTTTCGTTGATACCTGACCGTTGGTCTGGCTCACTTGCGCCTTGAGTGTGTATGTCGCCGCAACAGTAGTGGTAGCGGTGAAAATAGCCTGCCCTTGCTCATTCGTTGTCGCAGTGCCATTCGGTTCCAGGTTTAACGAAGCAGGGCTGGCAGTCAGCGTCACGTCGCTATCTTTCAACAGGTTGTTATTGGCATCAGTCACCGTAACTTTATACGTTTGTTTGGCTTTGCCGTCCGCCAGCGCATAGTTGCCAATTACCTCAATACCGGAGACGGTTGCGGTAGCCTTATCGGCTACAAACGTTATAGTCTGCGTATTCGAAGGCTGGCTATTCCCTGCCGATGCCGTGATCTCATACGTTCCGGCAGTCACTGAAACCACCTGCAACTCTGCTTTCCCCTCATCGTTGGCTTTCACCCAGACATTATCGCCTGTAAGCGGCTTGACACCCCGGGGCAGATTAAAGGTCACCAGGCTCCCTGGAACAGGGTTACCATTTTTATCCTCAACGGTCGCCGTCAGCGTAAAGGCGTCTTTGCCGTTTGCCACTTTTTGAACGGCGGTGTCTACCTGCAGGTTTGCCTGACCGGTGCTGGCATCCGCGTTAAATTTCACCGTGACCGTCTTCTGAGCACCATTCACCGAAGCGGAAATATTGTGTTCTCCCGCAACCGTTGACATAAGCTCAATGTCCACTTTCCCTGCCGCATTGGTTGTTACTGTATTCCCCGTCTTGCTGGTCACACCCTGCGGTAAAGTCAGCGTAACTTCTTGCCCCTGCAACGTGTTACCATAGCTGTCCACGACGGTCAGGGTTATCTGGTTAGCAGACTGTCCATTAGCCAGTTGGTTATTAACCTTCACTGTCATATCACCAATCTCAGCCTTAGATGCGTCACCTGCAACGTTCAGCACCAGTGGCTGAGCAACGGCATTTTGGCCGTTCACTCGCGGCATCACAGACAACTGACCCGCGGCAGATCCCAGCGTTAAGGTCGACACGTAGACCCCATTACCTTTCTCTGTCCA
>OGDF01002321.1_pt1 | contig 26143 bp, 21 predicted proteins | sample 1570141 | NCBI WGS metagenome assembly OGDF01 (sample SAMEA4370581, study PRJEB24528) | human gut metagenome | reverse complement strand
TAAAGAACCAAGTTATTTAATTTTCATAGTGTCCAACTTTTTGGGGACAGCTCAGAACCCCATGAAGTTCCAGTGCTTTTTTTGTTATAATGAAGAAAACGATTTACAGAAGGAGGCGGTTGCATGGATGCGATCCATGACCTTTACGATGCCTTGCAGCAGTGTGACTATGTGTTGATCGGCGCTGGCGCTGGTTTGTCGGCAGCAGCCGGCATCAGCTTTGCCAACGAGGCGGTGTTTCGGCGCGATTATCCGGCGCTCTGGGCGCAGGGCGTGCACAGCGATTATCAAACGTTCAGCTACAAAGGCTGGCTGCCGGGTCAGCGCTGGGGCTACATGGCGCGGCACATCAAGCAGGTGCTGCTGGACACACCGGCGCTGCCGCTGTACGGCGAGCTGAAAGCATTGCTCGATGGGCTGAATTATTTTGTCATCACTTCCAACGTGGACCATCAATTCATCAAGGCGGGCTTTCCCGCAGAGCGCGTCTTTGAAGCGCAGGGCACCTACGGCCAGCTCGTGTGCAGCGTGGGCTGCTGCGACGAAGAGTGGGACATTGCGCCCTTCATCGCGCGTACGCTGCCGCACATCGCTGACGATCTCACCGTTGCTGAGGAATGGCTGCCCCATTGCCCGCGCTGTGGCGCGCCGCTGCGCCCGGCCTTTCGCGACACCCGCGCCCATGCCGAAGGCGACCGCCGCTACCATGATTTTCTCACGGCCAGCGAGGCGGCGAGCATCGCCATCGTGGAGTTCGGCGTGGGCTTCAACAGCGCCGGCGTCATCCGCGTGCCGTTCGAGCGCATCACCGGTGAGCGCGACAAGGCACGGTTCTTCCGCGTCACGGTGGACTACGCCGACAGCGACATCGAGATCGCCTATCCAGAGATCCCCAAGCCCATCGCCGACAAATCGCGCTCCATCAACCGCGACGCCGCCGAAGTGATTCACGCACTGCTGGCGATGAAGCAGCAGTAAACAATAATCGTGCCAAGTCCTTTGCGGGCTTGGCAATTTTTTTGCAATATTTTTACATTTTGCAGGGTATTGGATTGACAGCACGCCCATTTCATGATAATTTTTAGTATAGACTGATACAGTTTTCATTAAAATTTGTGCTGTTATAGAATAGAGAGGTGTGCGCAATGGTAACAGAACGCATTGAAAAAATCAGACAACACTACGTAAACGCCAAACCGTCGATTTCTACGGAACGCGCCTGGCTGTGGACCGAATCCCACAAGCGGACCGAAGGGCTGCCTGTGTGCATTCAGCGTGCCAGAGCTTTTTACGACTGCTGCGACCAGCTGACGGTGCATATTTTTGACGGCGAGCTCATCGTCGGCGCCATCGGCGAGCACCGCAAGTGCGGCATTCTGACGCCGGAATTTTCCTGGCTGTGGGTGGACAAAGAAATGGACACCTTCTCCGACCGTCCTCAGGACCCTTACGAAATGACCGACGAACAGCGCGCCTTCATGCGCGAAAAAGTTTTCCCATATTGGAAGAACAAATCCCTCGAAGAAGCCTTCCTCAAGCGTGTGCCTGCCGACACCAAGAAAATCGGCGTCGACACCGGCATCCTCGACAACGACTCGAAATGGCGCCAGGCCGTCGGCGAAATCACGCCGGACTACCAGGACGTGCTCTTTAAGAAAGGCTTCGGCGGCCTCATCCGCGAAGCCGAAGAACACATCGCCCAGCTCGACATGACCAACCCAGAGGACGAAGACAAGCGCGATTTTTACGAATCCACCCTGTGGACCTCCCGCGGCATCATCCGCTACGCCAACCGTTACGCCGACGCCGCCGAAGCCATGGCCGAACAGGAAAGCGACCCAACCCGCGCCGCAGAACTGCGCGTCATCGCGCAAAACTGCCGCCGTGTGCCGGAACATCCACCGCAATCTTTCTACGAAGCGCTGCAGTTCATCTGGTTCGTGCAGATCGGCGGCATCCTTTCCGAAAATCCGCTGTCCCTGAACCCTGGCCGCTTCGACCAGTACATGGACCCATACTATGAAGCCGACCTCGCCAAAGGTGCCATCACGCCGGAAGCGGCGCAGGAATTGATCGACGCCCTCTGGCTCAAGTATTCCGAATGGGTGTGGACCATTTCGTCCAACACCGCCGACTACTTCGCCGGCTACAACCAGTTCCAGAATCTCACCGTCGGCGGAAAAAAACGCGACGGCTCCGACGGCACCAACCCAATCACCTACATGGCGCTCCAGGCCACCGAAGAAGTCAAAACCCACCAGCCTGGGCTTTCGGTGCGCGTGCAAGCTGATTGCCCGAAGGAATTTCTCGACGCCGTCTGCCACCTGGTCAGCAAAGGCACCGGCTTCCCAGCCATCCACAGCGACGCCGTGGGCTACCAGATGCTGCTGAACGCTGGCTATGAGCCGGACGACGCCCGCGACTGGAACAACTGCGGCTGCGTTGTGCCGCATTTCCGCAAAACCGGTGAATGGACCGCCGCCGTCAACATGAACTTTGGCTCGGCGCTCGAATACGCTCTCAACCAGGGCAAATCTCTCATGACCGGCGAGCAGATGGGGCTCGAAGAAAAGCCAGCGGCTGAAATGACCAGCTACGAAGACGTCAAAGCCGCCTTCTACAAGCAATTCGACAACCTTTGCCGTCATTCCATCATTCTCACCATCGAAGCCCAGCGCCTGCACAAAGAAATGGTGCCGCGCCCATTCCTGTCCTCCTGCATCGAGCACTGCATGGAAAGCGGCAAGGACCTTTCCCAGGGCGGCGCCAAGTACAACGTTGGCCCCGTCATCACCGGCATTGGCCTGGCCGTTGTGGCAAACTCGCTGGCAGCCGTGAAGAAACTCGTCTTTGAAGACAAAGTCTGCGACATGGCGACCCTCGCGAAGGCCCTGCAGGCCAACTGGGAAGGCTACGACGAGCTCCGCGCCCAGGCCCAGGCCTGCCCAAAATACGGCAACGACGACCGCTACGTGGACGACATCGCCATCGAAATCGCCAACCACTACTACCACGAAATCCATCAATATAAAGACATCTTCGGCTCACCGTTCAACACCGCCTTCATGGGCATTTCCAACTACATTCCAATGGGCCGCGTCCTTGGCGCCACGCCATGCGGCCGCAAAAACGGCGAGCCATCCAGCGAAGGCGTGTCTCCATATGTTGGCACCGACACGTCCACGCCGCTGGCAGCCATGCGCTCTGCCGCCAAGCTCAACCAGGAAATCCATTCCGGCGGCACCCTGCTGAACCTGCGTCTCGACCACAACCTCGTCGCCACCAAGCGCGGCCAGGCCAACCTTGGCGCCATGATTCAAACGCTGTTCTCGCTGGGCGCTTTCCATGTCCAGTTCAACTGCATTTCATCCGACGTGCTGCGTGATGCGCAGCTGCATCCGGAAAATTACAAAGACCTGCTCGTGCGCGTGGCCGGGTATTCGACCCAGTTTGTCAACCTGTCCAAATCCATGCAGGACGCCATCATCGCCCGCACCGAGCACGCAGCATTCTAAGTTCAACGACAACAAAGGAGGAGGCGGGAGCCGAACGGTTCCCGCCGTTTTTACTATGGGCGGCTACATCATGCAACTGCAACATTTTTCGGTCAACGACGGTGAAGGCATTCGCACCATCGTTTTTATGGCGGGATGCCCGCTGCGCTGCGCCTGGTGCGCCAATCCGGAGGGCCAAACCCGCCGCAACGCGCTCACCCACTGGGCAGAGACCGACGACATTCTCGACGAACTGCGCCACCAGGCGATTTTTTTCCGACATTCCGGCGGTGGCGTCACCTTTTCCGGCGGCGAAGCCACTGCGCAGCCGGTGTTCCTGGCGGAGATGGTCGACACCCTTTACGACGAAGGCTTTTCGCTGGCCATCGAAACCTGCGGCTATTTTGATTACGCGCAGCTGGCGCCAACCCTGCGCAAAATGGATACCATCTTTATCGATATTAAGCACATCGATGCGCGCCAGCATCATCGCTTTACCGGCGTGGACAATGCCTTGATTCTCGAGAACATCCGCCGCGCCAACAGCGACGGCCTGCCGCTGGTGGTGCGCATACCAACCATCCTCGGCGTCAACGCCGCCGACGCTGCCATGACGCAAGTGTTCGACTTTTTCGTGCAGAACAATCTTCGTGCTAAGCTGGAATTCCTGCCTTACCATCGCTACGGTGAGCCCAAGTACGAGCAGCTCGGCCTCGCCCTGCCCGACGCCCGCTTTGCCACGCCAAGCCAGGAACAGCTCGACCACTGGCAGGCCATGGCCGAAGCAGCAGGCATTGAAGTCGTCAGCTATAAGTGACGCGATTAAAAAAACACGCCGTTGTGTCCACAATGGATACAGCGGCGTGTACTTGCATTGTAATGTATTTTACGTTACAATTATGGAAAGCTGACAAAGGAGTGATTGGCTATGGAAAAAACAGCTACCTTAAATTTGCGCGTCAGTCCACAAGTAAAAGAAGATGCAGAAAAAGTGTTGTCACGTTTGGGAGTCCCTATGTCAACAGCTATAAATATGTATCTTAACCAGATTGCACTTACTGGGGGCATTCCCTTTCCTGTGACAATACCGACGGCGCCGCCATCGGTTAATGCTGATCTTATGGATGATGCCACGCTGTACAACAAGCTCATGCGCGGCATCAATGATGTTGAAGCTGGTCGGGTATATGATGCGGCAGAGGTATTGGCGCATGGCAGAGGCAAGCGTTGATGGATATCTATAAGGTGAAGCTTACTCAAGAAGCAGAGGATGATCTTATTGCCATCTATGATTATATTTGTGAAACGCTGCAAGCGCCTCAGGCTGCACAGCGTCAATATCATCGACTGGCAGGAGAAATATTAAGCTTGGATTTTTTCCCAGAGCGTTACGCTGTGATTGAAGCCGAACCATGGCATTCTATGGGATTACGGCAGATGCCGGTTGATCGGTATTCAGTCTTTTACCTCATTAGCAAGGAATGCGTATTCGTCACAGACATTCTCTATAGTGCTTCAAATCTGATGGAGAGACTTAAACGTCATTCAGAATAAAATAAACACACGCCGCTGCATCCATTGTGGATGCAGCGGCGTGTGTTTTTTCAGCGGCGACGCAGGCCGCGCAGCTCCGAAAGCACCAGCCCGCCCAGGGTGAGCAGCGTGCCCAGCGCCGTCATCCAGGTGAGCGGCTCATGCAGAATCAGCAGCGAGCTGACCACTGTAATCACCGGCGTAAGAAAAATATACAGGCTCGCCTGCACCACCCCCAGGCGCTTGATTGCCATATTCCAGGTCACAAAGCACAGCGCCGATGCGCCCAGCCCCAGAAACAGCAGATTCAGCGCGTTCACGGGATCGGCCACCCGGGCCGCATCCAGCCGCACATCAAACACCACAAGCGCTGGCAGCATAAAGAGCAGCCCATAGAAAAACGTGCGCCGTGTCGCTTGCAGTGTTGAAATGCCGAAGCCAGCAATCTTGCGTGTGAAAATCGAGTAAAAGCCCCAAATCAGCGCCGCCAGCAGCGCAAGCCCATCACCCAGCGGATTCAGCGCAAAGCGTTGGCCATTGAAGCTGATCAAAGCCACCCCGACCATCGCTACCAGAAAGCCAGCAAAGAAATTTGCTGACAGCTGTTCCTCACCGCGCAGAAACACCTGCGCCAACAGTGCCGTGAAAAGCGGCGCCACCGCCACAATCACGCCCACATTCGAGGCCATTGAATAGCTCAGCGCAATATTTTCCAGCAGATAGTAGAGACAAATGCCGCATAACCCGGCCCCGGCAAAGATCGCTTCCTGCCGCGCCGTCGTTCCCCGCAGCGGATGCGGGTACACCAGCCACAACGCCCCATAGCCCAGGAGAAACCGTATGAATAAAATTTCCACAGGCTGAAAATCCTCCAGCAGCACCTTCGTGGAAATAAAGGTGGTGCCCCAGATCAGCACCGTTATTATCGCCGTCATATGACCACGGCGTGTGTAGCGATTCATGAAAATCCCCCTCTTATCATGACAGTCTGCCCATCATTATAGCACAGCTGTGCAGTATGAAGAAATCTTCTAAAATAAAAAACAGCAGGACGTTCGTCCTGCTGCTGGCGGCTCAGTGGCCGCGATGTTTCTCTTTGCGCTTGGCGCATTTGGCGGCGTGGCGTGCGGCGGCTTGCTCCTCGCGGGCCGCGCTTGCCACAGCGCGCCGTGCCGCTTTGCCGGCTTCGCGCTGACGGGCCAGTGCCTGCTGTGCCTTGGTACCAACGCCCTGCGCAGCAGCGGCCTTGCGGGCTGCGCGCTGCCGCCGCTTGGGGTTGCGGCAGCGTGGCTTGACAGCCGCCGGCACCGCCTCGCTGAACGACAGCCGCTGCCATCGCCGCAGCACCAGCGCCAGCACCTCCGCATCCCGCGGCTCGGCGCCGAAGACCACCCGGCACACCGACAGCCGCCCGCCGTCGGCGCGCTCAAACACGCCGACCCAGAATGGATCGTCAAAGAACACCGTCAACGTGAGCGATGTTGTCTCCATCATGGTCCCTCCTTTATCAAAAGATGGACAAAGAAGGGACAACCCGGAGGGGCAGGTTACTTACCTCGCCAATGGCGAGACGGCCGGGCTACCTTCCGGCTCTGGCGCGCCCACAGGCGCACGGTGCGTTTTTATCTTTGCCGCAGCCCATGGCTGCACCCTCATTATACGCTGGCAGCCCGCCGCGCCGCAAGAAAAAACCAGCAGGACGGCCTGTCCTGCTGGCAGAATGCCTCAGCGTACAAAATTGGTCATGGTGCCGCGCTCGGTGTCTGGCAGCGGCACACCGGCTTCCTTGCCGGCGGCAAAGCAGCGCATCATCCACACCATGTGGCGCGCCAGGTTGCGCAGCGTCTGCAGCCCTTCGCCGTCCTCCGGCGCATCCTCGGCCACGCGCCCGTGGGCCAGGTTCCAATAGGTGGAGCCAGCCACCGGCATCTCAGAAATGCCAAAGTATTTGTTCAGCGCGTCCAGGCTTGCCGTTGTGCCGGCGCGGCGTGCCACCGCCACTGCAGCGCCCGGCTTGCAGCGGAACACATCCTTGCCGGCGCTGTAAAAGGCGCGGTCCAGAAAAGAGAAGATGCGGCCGCTTGGATGGGCATAGTACACCGGTGTTGCAAACACAAAGCCATCCGCCGTGCGCGCCTTCTCCACAAAAGCATTCACGCCGTCGTCGTCGATCACACAGCGCCCTGTCTTGGCGCAGGCGCCGCACTGCAGGCAGTCGGCCAGCGGCTTGACGCCGGTCTGAATGACCTCCGTTTCCACGCCCTCTGCGTCAAAAATTTTTACCATTTCTTCCAGCGCGCGCATCGTCGTGCCGTTGATGTGGCTGGAACCATTGACAAGCAATACTTTCATTTTTATTTCCTCCTTTGTGATCCTCCCCTTATTGTACCGCGCAGCGCAGCCCTTGAAAAGCGGGCATGCCGTCGCAGAAATTTTCTGAAAACCGTCGCCCCCGGCGCCAGCCTGTGGTATAATGAAACAAATCTCACCACACACAGCAAAGGAGGCGGCTCAGCCATGACCATGCACCCATTCTGCGGCCTTGACAGCGGGCGAGGCCGTGCCATCATCCTACAGACAGACAGACAGACAGACAGACAGACAGACAGACAGACAGCATAACGTAACGCTGTCTCTGTTTGCTGCGCATAGCGATACACCAGGACGCGGTGCGTCCGTGGACATTGTCCACGGGCGTGCCGCGTCTTTTTGTTGTGCGCAAAAAAGGAGGTGGCCGCCATGCTGACCCGCTATCGACGGCAGAACGTGGAAGGGGCGCGCCTGCTCGTGGGCGAGCGCTGGGACGCCCGCAGCCAGCTGTGGCTGCCCTGCTACCCGGACCTCATCGCCCACCCGCGCCACACGCCGGCTGGCCGGCGCGTGCTGCTCTGCCTGGAGGACGCCTGCGCCCACGCTGCCCTCGACGACAGCGGCTACCGCGACTGCGGCAGCTGCCGCCACTACCGCCTGCAGCCCCGGGGCCTGCTCGGCACCTGCGGCCACCCCTCCCAGGGCGTTTCGCCGGGACCCGCTGCGCCACAGCGCCGCCTGCCGCGCGCACCCGCTGCTGCGCCTGGGAAAGGGGGAATGGGCGCCAGCCGCTGATCTATTGATGATGACCAACGATGACACACGATGACACACGATGACATAAAAGGAGGAAACAATGATGAAACATTTACAACGAAAAGCGTGCAGCTTGCTCTGTATCATCGTACTGCTTACCAGCTTGCTGCCGGCGAGCGCATGGGCGGTGGATTCGACTATAGAACCATGGACGCCGCCATCAGCGCCGACGGATGTCAGCGGATCATGGACGGAGGCGAACAATTATGATATGTCATGGTACAATGAAACAGACAAAACGTTTACACTGAATGATGCTGCAGACCTTGCTGGTCTGGCTGTGATTGTCAATGGCTTAAATGGACATGCAAAAGATAACTTTGCAGGCAAAACCATTACGCTGGCGGCCAATACAACGTTTGACCTTTCAACACATTTATGGACGCCGATTGGAAACTCCAGTAACGTTGATGAGTATTTCAAAGGCACTTTTGATGGAAATTCTGAGAACGGAACGACCATCACTGGGATGACCATTCTCAATGCAAATGGAAAAACTGGTTTGTTTTCAACTGCAAACTCCGCCATTATTAAGAACATCAGAATTAGCACAGGGTACATTTCTGTTGCTAGTGGTTCGAATACAAAGGTTGGCGGCATCGTTGGTTATGCTTATAACGCCACGACGATTAAAGAATGTTCGTTTTATGGGACGATTGATACAGAAAATAGCAGTTCCAGTAACTATAATTACTTTGGGGGCATCGTCGGCGATACCTATTCTCAGGTGACCATAGAAAATTGTCAGGCCGCTGGCACGATTTTTGGCAATGGCACTTACATGGGCGGCATCGTCGGGCGCAGTTATGGTACGTCTGCTCAGGATGTAACAATATTGCGTTGCACCAATGAGGCAGAGCTTCGGCCAGGCTCCTGCACGGCGGTCGGCGGCATCGTAGGATACAGCGAGATCAAGGGAACCTTAAAGGTGGAGAATTGTGTCAATAGTGGCGCAATTACGCCATCCAGTTTTGCGACCAATCTCGGCGGCATTGTTGGGCGAATAAATGGCGCGGTAAGTGCAGCAATCACTGGTTGTACAAACTTCGCTGCGCTTACTAGCGAAAATTCTGCAAACATAGGCGGTATTGTGGGGTATAGTAATCAGAGCACCACGATTACAAGCTGTCACAACAGCGGAACTGTGACCAATTCCAGCGTCGGACAATATCCAACACTAACATATACCGGCGGCATTTTAGGATGTATGGAAACGAAGGATCTATCGGTAAAACAATGTAGCAATACCGGTGATATATCAGGCAGCGCTTCAAGTAGCTATTCAAATAGCGCCACTGTTGGCGGGCTTATTGGGCGAATTACAAACGGTGGTACGCTTGAGGAATGTTATAATGCTGGCGTTTGCACGGTAACCAGCGCAAAAAACAACGCTTTTGTTGGCGGTTTGGTTGGCGATTCGAGTGCACTAACCCTGCAAAACAGCTACAATGTTGGCACAATATCCAATGCTGCGTCGTCCTCTTATAGCTACATCGGCGGCTTGATCGGATGGGCAGAAGATTCATCATCCATTAAGACAAGCTATAATGCCGGAGAGATGGTCAAGAAGAACGACAACGACACGATTGGTGCGATTGTTGGAAGCGCCGACACCGGTTCTTCGGTCACTGACTGCTACTATTGGTCTGACTGCGGCGCGGAGGGCTATGGCACAGGCAGGATCGCCAACGAGATGACCGAAGATAGCACTTGGGCGACCAATCTTTCCGGCTTTTCTACAGAGATATGGGAAAAAGCCGAAAATGTTTCTGCTGATACAGGTTATCTACCGGTGTTGACGGCTAACAAGCAGGAGCCTGCGCCTACGTTGACAAGGGAAACAAAGCAAACACAGACGGGATTTGTCATCACTGGTCAACCAAGCGATTCGATTTATGAAACCAAGGGATCATTTAAGCTGGCAACTGAAGGCGGTCAGTCCACCGGCGCAGTAACCTGGGAAACGAGCGATTCGGCCATCGCCAGCGTTGACCAGAATGGAACGGTCACCATCGAAGGTGTGGGCGAGGTCACCATTACCGCCACGAAAGCTGGCGACGCCACCTTCGCCAAAGCCGAAGCAACGTATTTCTTTACCGTGTACGGAACGCCAATCAGCGAAGTCACGATTTCCAATCTGAAGGCGCCGGTTTATGGCGAAGAGCCTAAAATGTATGTGGACGTACCTGAAAATGCCAATTACCATGGAGCGATGGCTGTTGGTTTAGGCAACAGTACAGCGACCGTAGAGTGGCACGACAGCAACTGGAAACTGGTGCATGAAGATGATGACTTTATACAAAACGAAGTCTACACAGCGGTTGTTCCTCTTGTAGCCGATGACTACTACTCTTTTACGAATGATATAGAGGTTGCTCATACGCCTGGCTTTACATCTGGAACGGTGGACACTATTTCTATTAAGGCTGATCCAAATCGGTCAGATCGAATTGATGTTGTTATTACCTTTAAGCCAACGGCGCATGAGCATGTGTATGACACCGGTAAATGGACCACAGACCCGCTGCGTCATTGGCACGCCTGCACAGCGGGTGATTGTCCGCTGATGCCGTCGGAAATGCCGGACTACGCACCGCACACGGGCAATCCGGGGGATAAGTGCAGCGTTTGCGGCGCTGTCATCGGGTATGAAATCACCTTTGATGCCAATGGCGGACAGTGTGACACAACAAACATGTACACCGACACGGCAGGCAAACTGAGCGCTCTGCCAACATCAACGCGCGGCGGATACACCTTCGATGGCTGGTTCACGGAGCAAAGCGGCGGCACGGCGGTCACCGCAGAGACAGTGTACGACAAAAACACCACGCTGTATGCGCACTGGACGGCTATCTCTTCTGGCAGCAGCAGTTATATGATCGACGTCATGGAGTCGACGCATGGCACGGTGACGGCATCGCCAAAATGGGCGAGCAAGGGGCGCATTGTGACTTTGACGGTGACACCGGCCGAAGGGTACGAACTTGCCGCGCTGACCGTTACGGATAGGAACGGCAATGACGTGGCACTCACCAATAATGGCGACGGCACGTACACGTTCAAAATGCCAGCGTCGAAGGTGACGGTAAAGGCGACGTTTAAAAAAGACCTTGTGACGCTGCCATTTATCGACGTTCACCCAGGCGACTGGTTCTATGATCCTGTGTGCTATGTCTACAGCCAGGGGCTGATGACCGGCACCTCAGCAACGACCTTTGAACCGAACACCAGCCTCAGCCGCGCTATGCTCGTGGCTGTGCTCCATCGCCTGGAAGGCAGCCCGCAAGCCAGCGCCGGTGATTTCACCGACGTGGTCGACGGCGACTGGTACGCGCAGGCTGTGAACTGGGCCGCATCGGTGGGCGTCGTCAATGGCATGGGCGACGGCACTTTCCAGCCAAACGCTGCCATCACCCGCGAACAAATGGCTGCCATCCTGCGCAACTATGCGGCGTATAAAGGGATGGACGTTACAGCAGTCGGAGACCTCAGCGCTTATACCGACGCCGCCAGCGTCAGCGACTGGGCGAAAGACTCCGTGCAGTGGATGGTCGGCAGCGGTCTGCTTGGTGGCTACGAAGATGGCACCTTGCGTCCACATGGCACCACAACGCGCGCCGAAGTAGCCAGCGTGTTGCAGCGATATCTGGCAAACTAAACACAAACAAAAGCGACGGTCCTTGGGGCCGTCGTTTTTTGCTACGCGGGATGTGACAACGGCTGTGCTTAAAGAGAGGGATGCGTTTGCCACAATATAGCGGAGAAAATATGATATACTTTTTATATCTTATGACAAAGGGGGCGAGGAGATGCTGCTCTTTAGTGAATATCTGCGGGAATTGTTGCAGACCAAGCAGGTGACGATTTCGGCGCTGGCGCGGGCAGTTGGCGTGGAGCGGTCGACTTTGTCGAAGGTGCTGACTGGCCAGCGGGTGCTGCCTTACGATGCGCTGGCGGCGGTGGCCTATCATCTGCGGCTGACGCCGGGGGAGGCGCAGCAGCTGCGGGCGTATTACGACGCGCAGTTTGAAAAAGAGGGCATTCGCCGTTCGCGGGAGATGGTGAGCCGCTTGTTCGCCGATATGGCAGAGATGGATTTTTCGGTGCCGATGTTTGAAGAAAGCCGCCTGCTGATGGGCCTAGAGGCTTTTGCCGGCGGGCGTTCGATTTTTTCCGGGGCGATGACGGTGCGTGCACTGCTGCGGCTGGTGCTGGCCGAGGAGCTGGCGCGGGACGATGCGCGGCTGGAGCTGACGGTGCCGCCGATGGCGTCGTTTCTCAACGAAGAATTGCTGCGCCGTTATTGCAGCGGCGACAGCCGCGCCGAGGTGACGCAGATCATTGCCTTTGACGCGCTGGGCACCGCTGAGGAGATCAACCTGCACAATCTGGCGTGCTTCTGCCGGGTGCTGCCACTCTGCCTGCTGTCGCGGCGGCATTATCATCCGTATTATTATTACGACAACAGCGTGACGGCGCGCTACAGCGATCCGTTTCCGTATTTTCTGGTGACGCACGGCTGTGTGGTGTGCTTGTCGGAGGATGGCAGTCAGGCGATGCTGCTTTTGCAGGCGGATCAGGTGGACGGCTATCACCGGCATTTTCAGCTGCTGTTGGAGCGGGCGTACAGCCTGGTGCAGTACACCGCAGACCCGGTGGAGGTTTTGATGTCTTATGATGCGGCGACGGATGCCGATGGCTTTTACATGGTGATGGATCAGCCGTGTTTTGGGCGTTTTTATGACGAGGCGGTGATCGGTCAGTATCTGCGGCGAGAGCTGCCATTTTATGAGCTGCTGCGTGATGTGGCCATGAAGCGCTTTGGGCGGCTGCGGCAAGTGGAGCGGTTTTACACGCTGTTCAGCGAGAGCGGCCTGGCGCGGTTTGCGGCGACGGGCGCGCTGGATGATTTTCCGACGGCGTTTGTGGCGCCGTTTCCAGCGGCGCAGCGGCGGCGGTTCATGGAGGCGCTGGCGGGCGGCATTCGAAGCGGCGAGGTGCAGGGGCGGGTGCTGCGCCCAGGCACGTTTCCCGATTACTTGAGCATGACAACGTCGGCGCAGAGCGGCGTGGGATTTTTTACGACGGAGCATTTTGCGCTGCAGGATGGGTTCTGCTCGATTTTGCTGCGGGAGCCGAATCTTTGCCGCGCCTTCCACGGCTGGCTGACGCATCTTCCGGACAGCCCTCAGGCGCTGTCGCTGGAAGCGTCGGCGGCTGTGTTGGAGCGCATGGCGGCAGGTATAAAAAAGGAGGAAGAACAATGAAACGACGTACAAAGAAAGGCTGGAGTCTCGTTTTGCTGCTGGCGTTTGTGGCGAGCATGGTGCTGCCGACAGGCGCAGTGGCATCGGACACCATTTATGATCTGACGACTTTTCGCTATGAGGTGCTGAGCGACGGCACAGCCCGCCTCGAAGCCCTGCCGGCGCCACAATATCAGACTGGCACGATGGTCATTCCGTCTAAGATTGATGGCTACACGGTGTCGGCGCTGTCTGATTCTTTGGATTATACGGAGGCCGTGGTTGATTTAACCATTCCTGGCACCATTAAGAGGGTGCCCAATGTTTTTGACCGAACCAGTAATCTGCGGACGGTGGTGCTGGAAGACGGCGTGACCGAGCTGGACGCAGGCGCGTTTGAAAGCGACACGAGTCTTGCATCGGTGAGGCTGTCCAATGCGCTGACAAAAATTGGCGAAAGAGCCTTTGAATTTTGCTACCCGTTAAGCACTGTTTCCCTGCCGAACGGGCTGGAAACGATTGGCGCTTCGGCTTTTGCAAATACGGGGCTGACCTCGCTGACCTTGCCGAACAGCGTCAACAAAGTGGGCATGCAGGCTTTCGCGTCTTGCAGCTCGCTGAAAACGGCGGTGCTGTCGTCAGGCATGACGGAGATTCCTATGGGCATGTTTCAGTATGCCGACAGCCTGACGACGGTGACGATTCCGGCAAGCATCACATCGATCAACTCGACGGCGTTTTCTGGCTGCAGCGCTTTGACGACGGTTTACTATGGCGGCAGCGAAGCCCAGTGGCAGGCATTGGTGGCCGATCACGGCAGCAGCAGCGAACTGAATAAGGCCACGGTGTATTGCGGCACCAGCACGCCGGAGCCACCGGAAGGTGACGACACAGAGGCGATTGTGACGCCGGTGAACTTGACTGCGGCGAGCAGCGCCGACGGTGTGACGCTGGCATGGGATGTGCCGCTGGAAGTGGACACGAAGTGGGTCTATGATGGCTTTGACATCCTGCGCAAGAGCAGCAGCGGCAGCTATGCAACGATTGCCCATGTGGGCAGATGGACCCAGGACTATGTGGATGCCACGGCGGTGCATGGCACCACTTACAGCTACGCGGTGCGCGGCACCAATGGCAGCGAGACAGGCGCGCTGAGCAAGGCAGCCACGGTGACCTATGACGCCAACGCCCATGAAACGGTGGGCATGAATGGCACGCGGATTCAGCTCGACAATCAGGGCTTTGGCAGCGGGCAGTATGAAACAGTGGACAAGCTCTGGCTGACTACTGGCAGCAACGGCATGTGGATCACGCTGGTTTTTGATGAACCGCTGAGCGATGAGAATGTGCGCGTGACGGTGACAGGCGGCGGCCAGGAATTTGAAGGCACGAATGTGGAAGTGCTGGCGCAGCAGCTGATGTTTCGGCTGACGCTCACCGGCGGCAAGCATCTGGAGCCGAGCACAACCTATACGGTGCGCGTGGTGGACAGCCGCGGCAACACACTCGCGCAGACAACGCTTGAAAGTGCCGACGAAAACACCCAGAGCTGGGGCTTTACGAACATTGATTCTTCCTATAATTACGCGGACCTGATTCGCTACTATCCGGCGACGATTGCCGACAAGCTCTACAGCCTGGACAAGAGTCACGGCGAAGATGGCCTCTGCTTCGGCATGGCGCTGGCGGCAGCGCTGTGGAAGCAGGGCGACATGCCGTCGTTTTCTGGCGGGAAGGACCTGCTGAATCTGGTGCGCTGGGACGACACGCTGGGCAGCGGTCAGTGGCGCGGCGTCAGTGTGAAGGATTACATCCAGGCCTGCAACGCGCTGCAGTTCAGCCAGCCGTATGCGTCGCAGACGCGCGCCAATAAGAACGACTACGATGGCTTGGTGCGCGCGGTGAAGAGCGGCCAGCCAGTGGTCATCGGCACCTGGATCGACGGCACAGGGCATGCGGTGCTGGCGTATGATTATGAGGACAAGGGCACGGAATTTGTCATTTATGTGCAGGACCCGCAATGCATGCCGCATCAGATCTGCAAGCTGACGCTGAAGGGCACGAGCGGCCATCGGACCGGCTGGTCTTACGAACGCCGGGAGCTGACGACTTCTTCTGACGGCGTCGACGATCCGAACCGATATTTTTCCTGGCGCAGCGCGACCACCTCGCCGGACGACGATTTTGACGTGGACGGCGTGCTGATGGACATCGGCAACAACATTGCGAGCAACGTCGGCGACGATCTGGAACACGTTTGGGAAAGCCTGGTTGGCAGCAGCGCGGTGACACCGCTGAACGGCACCAGCATGGGCTGGGTCAGCGACGGCACGCTGACGATGCGCAGCCTGCGCGATGCGGTGGAGGTGATCGACAGCACCATGAGCCTGACTTTGGCGGGCTCGGCGGCGCGTGTGAATCTTTCAGGCGGCATTCAGTCGGCGACGGTCAGCGGCAGCGGCACACTGACAATGACTGTTGAGAGTGAAGACGCAACGCTGACTTTTGAAGGCACAGCCAAAGACGGTGTGTCCCTTACCCGCGACGGCGATCAGCTGCGGCTTTCCGGCGCCGAGGATGGGCAGGTGACAACCAGCGGCAGCGACGGCATTTCAACGTCGGTGAGCGTGGAGCCGGGGAAAGACTATGTCATCAGCCTGGATGGCGGCGTGCAAACCCCTGACGACGGCGAACTGCCGTTCAGCGATGTGCGCAGCAGCGACTGGTTCTATGAGCCGGTGTGCTATGCGTACGACACAGGCATTATGACAGGCACGAGCGCGACGACCTTTGCGCCGAATTTGACGACGACCCGTGGCATGATTGTGGCGATTCTGCATCGATTGGAAGGCAGTCCGTCGGCAGGCAGCGCAGGCTTCAGTGATGTGAAGGCCGGCGACTGGTACGCTCAGGCTGTGAACTGGGCCGCTGCCAATGGCGTGGTCAACGGCATGGGCAATGGCACCTTTGCGCCGAACGCCGCCATCACCCGCGAACAGTTGGCGGCGATTCTCCGCAACTACGCCGCCTACAAGGGCGAAGATGTCAGCACCAACGCCGATATTTCCTGGTGCTGGGACGCCTTCATGATCAGTGACTGGGCAGAAGAATCTCTTGCCTGGGCGGCGGGTGAAGGCCTGATCAGCGGCACGACGATGTTCACCATCGCTCCCTTAGAACCTGCAACACGCGCCCAAGTGGCAGCGATTTTCCAACGGTATCTAGAAAAATAGTGGCAACGACGACGCGCTCTCAAAGACTAGCAAAATGCGATAGTATCGAGGAACAGAATGTGTCGATAAGGCAGTAGCCGACATGCGCTAGTCCTGAAAGGGCGCGAGATTCAGCAAGGTGACTTTGAGAAATGGAAGTTGTCAATGTTTTCTTGCGTGACGCCGAGCTACGACGCGAAGCTAGTCCTGAAAGGAGTCCCGAAGGGGCGCGCGCTCAGGTGGCAGCCATTTTCCAACGTTATCTGGCACGTTGAGGGCATGAAAAAAGACCTGACACAAGGATGATGTGTCAGGTCTTTTGCTGTGACGAACAAATTATTTCAGCAGGCCAAAGTCGCGCATGGCGTTGGCGAGACGTTCAGCGTTGGCTGGTTCGATTTCGGTCAATGGCAGACGCACACCGCCGCCGCAGAGGCCCATGAGTTCAACAGCCTTCTTGACTGGAATTGGGTTGACTTCGCAGAAGAGCGCGTTGACGAGGTTCATAGCGTCGAGCTGGATCTTTGCAGAGCCGGCTACATCGCCGTCGAAGTATTTCTGAACCATGTCGTGGGTTTGCTGTGGTGCGATGTTGGAGAGCACCGAGATGACGCCCTTGCCGCCGAGAGAAAGGATAGGCACAACCTGGTCGTCGTTGCCGGAGTAGACATCGATGTCGCCATTAGCGATGGCGAAGAGGTGGCCGATCTGGCTGATGTTGCTGCAGGCTTCCTTAATGGCAACGATGTTTTCAACGTTGCGAGCGAGCCATACAGCGGTTTCTGGCTGGATGTTGCAGCCGGTGCGGCTAGGAACGTTGTAGAGAACGACAGGGATGGAGATGGACTCAGCGATGGTCTTGAAATGCATCTTCAAACCGTTCTGGGTGGCCTTGTTGTAGTAAGGGGTGACGAGCAGAACAGCGTCAGCGCCATCGGCTTCAGCCTGCTTGGAGAGCATGATGGCGGTCTGGGTGTCGTTGGAACCGGTACCAGCGATGACAGGTACGCGATGGTTGACATGGTTGATGGTGTGGGCGATGACCTTGGAATGTTCTTCTTCAGAAAGGGTGGACGATTCGCCAGTGGTGCCACAGATGATGATGGCGTCGGTGCCATTGTTGATCTGGAAGTCGAGGAGACGTTCCAGTGCTGGGTAGTCGACAGCACCATCAGCGGTGAAAGGGGTAACGATTGCGCAGCCTGCGCCAGTAAAGATAGACATATTTTTTTCCTCCTTAAATGTGTGCGGGGAGAGGTCTGTCTGTGAAAAGAAAAAGCGACGATCCTGGGGATACGTCGCTGGTGATCCAGTTCATATTGATAGCTCCCCATCTGCAAAGATGACAGTCATGCACTTGTTCAGTACATGCCCAGCAGAACGCCCTCAGCCTGCGGTCCACTTCGGCGAGCATCCCTTTTACCAGCTGTCGGCGTTTGCTGAAAACTCAGGCTGGTGACTGATGAGGCTCGCGACCTCTATCTACATATTCTGTATATTTAGTATATTAGGGGATGAAAGGGGGAACTGTCAAGGGGTATTTGCCGAATATCCTGTGAATATTTTATATTCGTGGTATAATGGAGCACGTGAGTAAAAGGAGGAAACGCATGAAACCGCAGCAAGCATTAAAAAAATATTTTGGCTATGACAGTTTCCGTCCCGGACAACTGGAAATCATTGAGGCACTGCTGGCGGGCCGTGATGTGCTGGCCATTTTGCCGACAGGCGGGGGCAAATCGATTTGCTACCAGATTCCGGCGATTTGCCGCAAAGGGCTGACGCTGGTGATTTCGCCTTTGATTTCGCTGATGAAGGATCAGGAAGACGGGCTCGTAGAAATGGGCGTGGCGGCGCGTTCGGTCAACAGTGCGACGTCGACGGCACATTTTTCGGAGACCATGCGCATGGCACGGGAAGGCACGCTGGATTTGCTCTATGTGGCGCCGGAGCGGCTGGAACTGGAAGGTTTTCGGGAAACGCTGGCGGAGCTGCATGTGACGATGGTGGCGGTGGATGAGGCGCACTGCGTGAGCCAGTGGGGCCACGATTTTCGTCCGAGCTATATGCGTATTGCCGATCTTTTGGCGGACTTTGCGCAGCGGCCGGTGTTCGCTGCCTTTACGGCGACGGCGACACAGCGGGTGCGCGAGGATATCATCACGCAGCTGCGGCTGGAAAATCCATTCTGTTATGTGGCGAGCTTCGACCGCCCGAATCTCTATTTTTCTGTGCAGAAGCCAGCCAACAAAAACAAAGCTCTGCTGAAGCTGTTGGACGATGACACGTCGAGCATCATCTACTGCGGCACACGCAAAAATGTCGAGAGTGTGTACGGCTTTCTGCGCGATCACCGCCTGCCAGTGACGTATTATCACGCTGGGCTGACGCCAGAGGTGCGCACGCAGCATCAGGATGATTTTATTTATGACCGCAAGCCGATCATGGTGGCAACGAACGCGTTTGGCATGGGCATCGACAAGCCGGATGTGCGCCATGTGATTCATTACAATATGCCGAAGGACCTCGAGAGTTATTATCAGGAGGCGGGCAGAGCCGGGCGCGATGGGGCACCGGCGAGCGCGGTGCTCCTGTTTTCACCGCAGGACATCATGCTGAATGCGCGCCGGGTACAGGAGAGCAACGCGCCGAATGCCCAGGAAAATCTCCAGGCGATGGTCAGCTATTGCAACACAGGCAACTGCCTGCGGCGGTTCATTCTGCGCTATTTTGGCGAGGAGCCGAGCTGGAAGGAATGCGGCAATTGTTCGGTGTGCGACGGCACAGTGGCGGTGACGGACTGCACCGTGGAAGCGCAGAAGATTCTCTCCTGCATCATTCGCATGGGGCAGAATTTTGGCACCGGTAAGGTGATTGACGTGCTGCGCGGCCATGAAACCGATTTTAACAGCCGTTATCATTTTGACAAGCTGTCGACGTTTGGCGTCATGAAGGACTACAGCGACCGTGACATTCGCGACATTGTGTCGCTTTTGACAGCGGAAGGATATCTGCGCATTGAGGGCGAACCTTACACGATCCTCAAGGCCACCGAGCGCAGCAAGCGTTTGCTGCATGGTGAGGAACACATGGCCATCAACAAACAGCTCAAGGAAGGCGAGCGCAAGCGTTTGTCGCAGAGCGTGGAAAATATTATTTCCTACGATGAGGCGTTGTTTGGCACTTTGCGCGCACTGCGGCGGCAAATCGCTCAGACGCTGGATGTGCCACCGTTCATGGTTCTTTCGGACCGGTCGCTGATTGATATGGCGGCGAAACTGCCGCAGACAGCAGAGGAGATGCACGATGTCAGCGGGGTCGGCGAGAAAAAATTTGAACGCTACGGCGAACCGTTTCTTCTGGCGGTGCGTCAGTATGTAGCGCAGAACAACGTGGATGTGCAGGCGGCGCGGCGACAGAATTTCCGCGATGTGGAGGAACGGCCGGCGTCAAGCGGCATGGGTGCGAAACGCTCGACGCAGCAGCGCACGCTGGAATTGCTGCGGCAGGGGATGCGATTGGATGCCATCGCCCGAGAGCGCAAGCTGACTTTGCAGACGATAGAAAACCACGTCTTGGCGCTTTTGCAGAACGGTGAAAAGCTGCCTGTCGAAAAATGGCTCAGCGACGATGACAGAACGCTGATTTGCCGCACGGCGGCAGCGGCGCAGAGCGACAAGCTGACACCGATCAAGGACGCGCTGCCGGAGCGCATCAGTTATTTTCAGATTAAATTGGCACTGACCCTGGAAAAGATGGGCCGTGCATAAAAAACAGGGCGTAAGACCGAGAGGAGGTCTTACGCCCTGTTTGGCGTTTCATGGCTTATTTGTTGGTATCATGATGGTACCATTTCATGGTAGGGAAAGCTTTTTCGAGACGTTTTTCCAAACGAGGACGCTTGGAAAGCAGATCAGCACGTTTGGCGCGCAGACTGTCGAAGTGTTCCAGTTTTTTCTGCACGCGGGCTGTGGTGGCGCTGTCGAGTTCGCGGCGGCGGGCATCAAAGGCCTGCAAACGCTTTTCGAAGGCAGCACGGTGTTCCTTGAGCTCGCTGCGGTTCATGGTCTGCCATTCGCTGAACTTGCTTTGTACAGGTTCCAGCCGTTTTTGGGCGCCCAAAGTGGCGTCGGTGATATCGGCACCAATATCGGCGCTGGCTTTGCGCATCTGGGTTTCGATGTCCATGAGCAGAGCGTTCTGGCGCTGCAAATGCATGATGCCAGAGACGGTGACAACGAGATCGACCAGGATGAGCACGGTGGCTGCAGAGTCAACGACAATGAGCAGAAGGCTCGGCAAACGGTCGACGACATCGGCGATGACCGGGTGCACCACTTTGACAAAGAAAGTGCCGCCGGCGCCCCAGGCGAGGGAAAAACGCAGGCAGATAAGTCCGGCGATGTTAAACGGTTCTTTGCTGTAGTCCCACCATTGGGTGTGGAAAAGCTGACGCAATACCCAGCCGACGATAAATTCCAGAATGGTGCAGATCACGACAGCGCCAATAAAGGAAAGGAGCCAGCTGTTATGGAAGGGTTCCATAAACACAACGAGCATGAGCATGCCAGCGCCGTAGATTGGACAGACAGGTCCGGCGAGCATGCCGCGGTTGACAAGGTGTCCGGTTTTGAGGGCGTGGTAGGCGATTTCTACGCCCCAGCCGAGGAACGCATAGATGTAGAAAAATGTGAGCAAATGCAACAAGGGTTCATAAGTACTCATGGCGACACCATCCTTTTTTTGAATTATTTTTATTATACATCCAAGTAGTAATGCTGGCAAGAATACCAGCCGAAGGATGGCGCAGAAATCTTTACAAGCGCAAACAATAAAATTATAATAGAAATGATTTGCAATTACTGAACAGACCCTGCAACGGCAGGACGATCATAAGGAGGCTATTATGAATTATCAGCAATTGGCTGATTGGCTGTTTCCGACAGTGGAAACCACCATCGACGAATTAGAACAACGTTTTCCCCATCGTGACCTGGCTGACGGCGCGATGATCACCCGTTTGGGCCCAAGCCCTACAGGGTTTATCCATATTGGCAATCTCTACGGTGCGATGATTGATGAACGCATGGCGCATCAGAGCGGCGGCAGTTTCCTTCTGCGCATTGAAGACACCGACGACAAGCGCAAGGTGGAAGGTGCCGAAGCGCTGATTATCCGTGCCATGGAGTATTTTGGCATTCATTTTGACGAAGGGGTAACCCTTGATGGCGATAAGGGCGCTTATGGCCCTTATCATCAGAGCGAACGCGTGGACATTTACCAGGCTGTGGCAAAGAGCCTGGTGGCTCAGGGCAAGGCGTATCCATCCTTTGCAACGGAAGAGGACCTGACGAAGATTCGTGAAGAACAGGAAGCCCTCAAGGTCAACACCGGTTACTATGGCAAGTGGGCGACCGACCGTCAATTGACGATGGAAGACATCCGCGCCAAGCTGGACGCAGGCGAACCTTGGACGCTGCGCCTGAAAGCGACCGGCAATCCTGAAGAAACGCGCATCATTGCCGATGGCATTCGCGGTCATGTGACCATCCATCCAAACGATCAGGATTTCGTGCTGCTCAAGACCAACGGTGTGCCAACGTATCATTTTGCGCACGTGGTGGATGACCATTTCATGCGTGTGACCCATGTGGTGCGTGGTGAAGAATGGCTGGCGACGTTGCCATTCCACATTGAATTGTTTGAAACCTTGGGCTGGGAACATCCTGTGTACTGTCACACGGCGCATCTGATGAAGATCGACGAGAACGGCACCCGCCGCAAACTTTCCAAGCGCAAGGACCCAGAAATGGCGCTGTCATTCTATGAAGAAAAGGGGTATTTCCCACAGGCTGTGCGTGAATACATCATGGTACTGCTGAATTCTGACTATGAAGAATGGCGTTTGGCCAATCCTGAAACGCCGCTGGAGGATTTCCCTGTTCATCTTGATAAGATGGCGACGAGCGGCGCCTTGTTCGATATGGTGAAGCTCGAAGACGTCTGCAAGGAAACCTTGGTGCGCCTGAGTGAAGAAACCATTGCAGATTTTGTCATTGCCTGGGCAGAAAAATATCATCAGGATATTTATGAGGTGCTGGCGCCGGAACGCGAAAACTTCATTAAGCTCTTGGCCATTGGCCGCGACGGCAAGAAGCCTCGCAAGGACCTTGTCAATGCCGAACAGATCGTGGCGTTTACCAAGTATTTCTTCGATGCCTGGTTTGTGCAGGAAGATGCGCTGCCAGACAACATTCCTGCTGATGAAGCAGTGGGCATTTTAAACGACTATCTGGAAACCTATAATCATCGGGATGACAACGAAGCCTGGTTTAACAAAATTCGTGCGATCACCGAGGCACGCGGCTATGCGGTGCGTCCAAAGGATTACAAGAAAAATCCTGATGCCTACAAAGGCCACGTTGGCGATGTCAGCACGGTTGTTCGTTTGGCCATCACTGGCCGCCGCAATGCGCCGGATATTTGGAGCATTCAGCAGGTGCTGGGTGAAGAAAAAACCATTGCGCGTGTGAAGCTGTATATTGAACAGCTCTCGAAATAATCATTCATTTGCAGGGGCTTGAAAGAGTCCCTGCATTTTTTGTAAAGAGGAACCTATTATGGAAAAACACGACATTGAAACGATGGAGGACCAGCGTTATGCGGTGATCGATGCTGTCCGTGGGTTTGCCATCGTTAATATGATCGCTTTTCATGCGGTTTGGGACCTGGTGTATCTGTATGATGTGGATTGGCAGTGGCTGGATGCGCTGGGTGGTGTGCTGTGGCAGCAGATGATTTGCTGGATGTTCATTCTGGTGTCGGGCTTTTGTCTGCCGCTGTCACGGCATCCCCTGCAGCATGGCGTGGAGGTATCGCTGGCAGGTTTGGCGGTGACCATGATAACGCTGGTCTTGGAGCCGCAGGCGCTGATCATCTTTGGCGTGCTGACGCTCTTGGGCGCCTGCATGATTATAGGCGGGCTGGCGGTGCCGCTTCTTTCGCGTGGTCAGCGGCACCCGCTTCTGTGGCTGGTTGTGGCGATGGTTTTATTTGCGCTGCTGTGGCCGATTCGCGATGGCTATGTGGGGCTGGGCAGCTGGTCTCTGCTGACGATTCCGAATTTCTGGTACGCCAATCTGGTGACGACGTTTTTGGGCTTGCCGTCACGGGATTTTTATTCGGCAGATTATTTCCCGCTCTTTCCATGGCTGTTTTTGTTTATTGTGGGCTATTATCTCTACATTATTGCCGAGCGTCGACATTGGCTGCCATTGCTTGTCAAAAGCCACAGCCGCTTTCTGGAATGGGCAGGGCGGCACAGTCTGCTGATTTATCTTTTGCATCAGCCAGTGCTCTATGTGATTTTGCGCCCGTTTTTTCCAAGCTGATCTTTTAAAAAGTGATCTCCTGAAGGGATCGCTTTTTTCATGCATTTTACGCATGGCATGACATGAATAATGAGTATTGGCGCAATTTCTGGCACACCGATATACTGAAAATGTACTGTATGGTGTCTTTGCGAAAGATTAAAGGAGGCTTATCTATGACGATCATTGATGGTCAACATTTTGATAAAGAACGTGAACTTTATGGCATCAAGGATACACTGGTGCGTCACTGTGTGTTTGATGGCCCGGCAGATGGAGAGAGCGCGCTCAAAGAATGTGACCGGATTACGGTGGAAGATTGCTTTTTTGACTTGCGCTACAGCCTTTGGCATGATCGTGGACTGACACTCAGCCGTTCGGAACTGACAGAAAACTGCCGTGCTGCGCTTTGGTATTCCAGCGAAGTGACGGTTCAGGACAGCAAGCTGCATGGCATTAAGGCGTTTCGTGAGTGTGAACATGTGCAGCTTCAGGGGTGTGATATTGTTTCTGATGAATTTGGCTGGTTTACCCATGATATCACCATTGAAAACTGCACAGCCGAGAGCAAGTATTTCCTGATGGGAAACCATGGAGTGCGCTGCAAAAATCTTGAAATGAGCGCCAAGTATTCGCTGCAGTATATCGAAGATGGCATTTTTGAAGATTGTGTGCTGGACAGCAAGGATGCCTTCTGGCACGCCAAAAATGTGACGGTGCGCAACTGTGTGCTCGGTGGTGAATACTTGGCATGGTACAGCGAAGGGCTGACTTTTGAAAACTGCAAAATCATTGGCACGCAGCCATTTTGCTACTGCAAAAATCTGACCCTGATCAACTGTGAGATGATCGACTGCGATCTGGCGTTTGAACGATCAACGGTTCAGGCGACGATTACCACTCCGGTGATCAGCGTCAAGAATCCTCTGCATGGCAGCTGCATCTCCCTGCCTGCTGTTGGCTCCATTATCCGTGATATTGACGGGGCGGACGGGAAAGTATGCGTGAGCAAGCAGGCCGCTTCTCTCAGTGCCTGAACGCTGGCAGAAAATGTGTGAAGGTGGACGGCTTTTTATAGCTGCGGAGAAGAAAAATAATTGTTAAAATCCCGCTATTTTCCTTAAAAAAGCATTGACAAACAGCCCCTAAAATTCATATAATAATCGGGTATGGTCGACACAGTAACAGATCCAGAGCCCCGGATCCATTGTGGATACAACCATCAATTATTTTATTGTACAAATTATTCATAATGAAGATACCGAGATTAAAGGAGGATGTTACATGCGTAGCACAACTTTCATGGCCAAAGCTGGCGAAGTTGAAAGAAAATGGTATGTCATTGACGCAGCAGGCAAGCCACTTGGTCGTGTAGCGACTCAGGCAGCTGCTATCTTAAGAGGTAAGCACAAAACCACTTACACCCCTAACGTTGATTGTGGGGATTTTGTTATCGTTATCAATGCTCAGGAAGCCATCCTGACTGGTAAGAAAGATATTCAGAAGAAATACTATCACCATAGCGGTTATCCAGGCGGTCTTAAAGAACGCACTTATGGCGATCTGATGCAGAACAAGCCAGAATTTGTGATGGAACGTGCCATCAAGGGCATGCTCCCACACAACAGACTGGGCCGTCAAATGTTCCGCAAGCTCAAAGTATACGCAGGTGCTGAACATCCACATGTTGCTCAGCAGCCAGAAGTATACGAATTCTAAGAGGAGGTAAACCACTATGGCAGATATTCAATATTATGGCACTGGCCGTCGTAAATCTTCCGTTGCTCGCGTGCGCCTCGTTCCAGGCAATGGCAATGTCACCATCAACGGCAGAGACATGGCTGAATACTTTGGTAAGAAGACTCTCGAAATGATCGTTATGCAGCCTCTCGAACTGACCGAAACTGCTGGTCGTTTTGACGTTAAAGTAAACGCTGTCGGTGGCGGTACCACCGGCCAGGCTGGTGCAATCCGTCACGGCATCGCTCGTGCACTGCTCCAGGCTGATCCTGACTATCGTCAGGCTCTGAAGCGCGCAGGCTTCCTGACCCGTGACCCACGTATGAAAGAACGTAAGAAGTACGGCCTCAAGGCTGCCCGTCGTGCGCCTCAGTTCTCCAAGAGATAACAGGCCCGACAAACCAATTCAAAAATGCTCA
>OGDF01002318.1_pt1 | contig 26182 bp, 25 predicted proteins | sample 1570141 | NCBI WGS metagenome assembly OGDF01 (sample SAMEA4370581, study PRJEB24528) | human gut metagenome | reverse complement strand
CATCCACTTATTATACCTTGAAAACTTATAGCTATATCTTCTAAGGTATATTCACATTTTCTTTCTATTTTTTCATAAATAATCTTATCTTCACTGTTTAGAATAATCCACTTATCTTCTAAATCTTTTTGATTTATATTTATTTTTTCTAACGATTTTTCAGCGATAACTTCTTTTAAAACATCATCAACAAACTTAAAATTTCCTATTGCATACTTTCCAACAATACATACATTATATCTAACATCATTTGGATAGTCTCCTCTAGCCATGCTCTTTCCTTTAACTATATTTATATTACTGTTATTATGTATTACATTTTCAAGTAATTCATAAGTTTTTTCTTCTAAAACAAGAGTATCTTTTACCAAACACGCAAATATATCCACATGTGATGATATCTCATAATACACATTTTCATTTTCTGGAAGCTCAATTAGGTTATATCCAATACTTTTTAAGATTTTCTTTTCATCATTTCTCATTCTATGATCTATAATCAAAGTATTCATATTTTTCTCCAATTATAACATATTTCTTTTTTTAAGTATTATTGTAACAATTGCAGTAACAAGCACAGAAATGACAACTACCTCATAAAACCCTATAATACTAGTATTAAATGGAAACTCTACATTCATTCCAAGGAAACTAGAAATAAGGGTTGGAATTGAAATTATAACAGTAATTGAAGTTAATACTTTCATAACAATATTTAAATTATTAGATACCATTGTTCCTAGTATATCAATTATTCCATTTAATATTTCACCATATGTTTGAATCATTTCCATTGCTTGTCTATTTTCAATCATTGTATCTTCCAAAATATCTTCATCTTCATCATATAATTTTATTGATTTTCCTCTACTAAGTTTTTCTAAAACAACTTGATTTCCTTTTACTGAAGTATTAAAATAAATCATAGTTTTTTGAAATTTCATTAGTTTTTGCAAATCACTGTTTTTCATACTTTTTATCATATGTGATTCAAAGTACTCGATATCTTTACTAATATAGTTTAGATATTTAACATAATCCTGAGCTATTTCAAAAAGTATTTGAAATACAAACCTTGATTTTTTCTCAGTTTGAACATAGTTATTTTTTGCTTTATTTAATATTGTATCAATAGCATTAATATTTGCATTAGATATTGAAATAAACATATCATCTCTAACAAATATTAATCCAATTGGAAGTGTTGTATATAATTTTTCATTTTTCGATGTTTCTGTTATAGGTGAATCTACTACAATAAGTATTGTACTATCCTCATCTGACTCATCAATATGTGCTTTTTCTGCCATATCAAGTGGGTATCTTAATGTTTGCTCATCTATTTTAATTAAGCTTGCTACTTTCTTTATTTCATCTTCTGTTGGTTTAACCATATTAATCCAGCAACCTTTTTCTGGTATTTCCACTAAATCTAATTTTCCTGTACTCACATTTGATTTATATATATTTATCATATTTATCACATTCCTTTCCATCATATATAATATTCTAAGTTTAAGTTAATTCATATCTAATATTTTAATACTCTACTTAAATTTTGTCAACAAAGTAGTCATACTTTACATAATTTTTAGTCAAAAAAATACTTAATAGTATTAATTAATACTACTAAGTACTTTTTTATATTATATAACATTATAACATTATAACAAAAATAAAACTATTTCTCATTTCTAAGCCACTCATCAATACCTGCAAACATACTCTTTTCTTTCTTTTTAGTTCCATAAACAGGTGGATCATAATTTAACCTATGCAAACAAATGCTTCTAAATTCTTTAGAAAACTCCTTAGGTGTAGCTGCATCAACTACCTGAATAAAATATGGTACTTTAGTATAAAAAGTTGCCGCCTTATCAGAAACAGCAGATGATTTTTTGGATTCTAAAAGAACCAATATAAGGATTTTTTCAAACATAATTGCTAAAAGACTAGGCGTTATAGCCTCAGGCAACTCTCCTGCAATAATATGTGACATCCGATATGCTTCTTCTGGAAGTCCAGGATAAAGGTTTTCAGCTTCAAAAAATGACTCATATACTTCCTTTTTAGTAATTACATTTTCAATGTTCATAGAAATTCCTCCATAATTTTTTTAGTAAAATACAGCAACTATATATATTATACATAGTTATCTAAATACAATCAGTAACACTTACCTTGGATATATTGCTTTAAAATCAATCCAGTCTGGCAATTCATCCTTAGTAGCAGAATACATTTCTATCGTTCCATCAGTAAGATTTAACGCTATAACTCCATAGTCCTGATTACCTAATAAAAAAGCATCCTCTTTATATGAAAATATTTCATACGGCACATAATTGTCATCAATATCGAATCTATGTTCTCCAATTACTATAGTAGGATACTTCATCCTTATAGCTCTCTTAGCATCAGAATTCCAGCTTAATGATACATCAAAACATATTCTCTTTTGAATAAATACTGGCTCATTATTTTCCTTTTGAATAATAAATCCAGGAATGGAATTACTAGAAAAATTAGATTCAATTTGGTATACCATAACCTCATCTTTGTTTACCCACAATATTTGTGGACTTACAATAGTATAAGCTATGTTTTCATTATCTGGATTTATAAAACTAAACTTTTCTATGAGTTCTTCAGATGATACTACGCTTCTGGTATTAATATCTAAGTTTCTGTTTATATCTACTAATTTTGGTCTTGGTGTAAGTTCTGAAAACACGCACATTATTATCATCAAAAATGCTAAAAAGGCACTAGACCGATAAAACCAATTATAGTTTGTATACCTTCTTGCATTCCAGAAAATTAAGTTGTATATCCAGGAGTCAATAATTAATGCAGGCCACATCCAATTATATGCTACTAATAAAGTATAGGGCTTACAAGAAATATATAAAAAAACAAATATCCAAGAAAGATGCACAAAAAAAGAAATTATAGCAAATTTAATACATGCCTCTTTCACTTCTTCAAATCCATGAAAAAGTTTAAGCTCTCCTACACAGTAAGATGTGGTGTAAAAAAAAGATACAAATAGGCTTACACATAATAAACTAAACATCCAAAAATCCTCCATAATTTTAATACTAATACTAATATCTACACATTCTAAGTAACCATTTATTTTTCCTCCCTTAAAATTATTTTTGAAAATATATATGTTACATCGAAAATATTGTATCACTTTAATTTTTTTATGTCAAGCCAAATTTAATAATTAATTTAAAGTAGTACACATTATAATTATTAAGCAGCATATTTTTTAATTTTATATCCGAATAATACACGTAAATACAAAAAAAAGCCAGTGAAAGGTAATAACTATATTCACCTCTCACTTAGCTTTTATACAACTTTAAAATAGCTTACCTTTAGGATACGTTGATTCAAAATCAACCCACTTAGGTACTTCTCCAGTTGACTCAGAATATTTTTCAGATGTGCCATCATTTAAATTTAGAATTATAATTCCATAATCATTTCCGTTAGAGAAAAACAAATTCTCCCTATATACAAATATTTCATATGAGTTATATTCATCATCCACATCAAACATATGCTCCCCTATTATTTCTGTTTGATATTTTTTTCTTACCGTTCTTAAAGCATCCTTACCAAATTTAAGGGATTTATCATAATAGATCTTTTTTGGAATAATTATAGGTGTTTTTCCATCTACCTGAACTATAAAGCCTGGAATATATTTCTCATTATCCTCACTACTTACGTGATATACCAGAACTTTTTCATTATTTATCACTCTTACTCCAGATTTTTCAACAGAAAATTTTAACTTACTACTATCATTACCTATCGCATATTCAAATTGCTCTAAAACTTTATCGGTAGACTCTGAATTTGACATTTCTTGATCTAGTATAACATCATGTACACTTACAATTTCCTGAGTAATTATAAAAGATGAGAAAAAATATGATAAAATCCATATACCAAAAAATACAAGTTCTATTACTCCATGCACAATCAAATAATCATAATCATAGTCATAACAAGAGTCATAATCATAAATATACATTATCCATCTAAAGACAATTGTAAAACAGATTAATGTTTCAGGTACCCACATCCAAATTAAAGCTATAGTCATAGTAAATGGCTTACAAGAAAGGTACATAAACAAAGATGTCCATATAAATCTAATAATAAAGTATGCTATATTTTTTGCTATCCACTGTAATCTTATTTCAAATTCATCCCAAAATAATATCTCTAAAATATCTACAATTGCAGTGCAGAGCAATGATGATACTGCACTTATTACGATAAGTTTAAACATGCTCTCTCCTTTCAGTAAAGAAATTATTAAGTTCTACCTATTTAATAGCCCTAAGTATTCATATTATTCTCCTCCTAAAAAATTATTTTTTTAATAACAATTTATAACAGTAACATTATATCATTTTTGATTTTTATGTCAAGTTGTTAAAGGTTTATAATTAATATTTTATAATTATATTTAATTTATTTCTTTTATTTTTTTATATTTATAGCTAATTTAAAACTCTATTTACTCTAATTATTAAGTTATATATCAACTTTATTTTACACAAAAAAAGAAAGTGAAAGACACTTTAACCTAGTCTTCCACTTATCTTTTTTATTACTAATTTTTATCTTGGATAAGTAGATTTAAAATCTACCCATTCAGGAATCTCGCCACTTGACTCAGAGTACTTTTCTGACGTGCCATCATTTAAATTTAACACGATAATACCGTAATCTCCTCCATCAGAAAAGAGCAAATTTTCCCTATATAGGAATATTTCATAGGGATTATACTCATCATCTATATCAAACATGTGCTTACCTAATATCTCTGTTTGATACTTTTTTCTTACTGCTCTTTTTGCATCTTTTCCGAAATAGAAAGATTCGTCAAAGTAAATCCTTTTTTGAATAACCTCTGGAGACTTACCATCTTTTTGAATTACATAACCTGGAATGTATTGTTCGCTTTTTTTATCACTTACGTGATATACTAAAACGTCCTCATTATTTACCTTTCTCATTCCAGATTTTTCAACTGAGAATCTTGGACCATCGTACTCATTACCTACTGTCTCCTGAAAGTAATCCAAAACTGATTCAACAGACTCTGAATTTACCATTTTACTATCTGCTAAATCGTTTATATTTACAATTTCTTGAGATGGCATAAAAGATGTAAATATACACAGTAATACAGATACAATTCCAACAGCTATTGAAACAAGTATATCACAGTCAATAAAAGTGGAACAATAGTCTACATTTTCAAACCATAAGATTGGAATTTTTACAAGCTCAGGAATCCACATCCATACAATACCTGTGATAATTGTAAATGGTTCACATGATAAATACATAAATATTACTAACCATATAAATCGTACAGCAAACCGTATTACATGTCTTGCTACCCATGAAGCTTTTACTTTAAAGTCCTTTAAAAACACAATGTCTAATATAGCTGCAATTGCGGTATAAAGCAACGCTGACACAGCACTAATTAAAATAGCCCTTAACATATTATTTTTCTCCTTTCAATAAAAAAATAAATTCTTTTTTAATAATTAAAGTTCTAAGTATTATTCATTCACTTCTCCTCCTAAAAAATTATTTTTTATATAACAAACTACATCATTAACATTATAACATTTTTTTATTATGTCAAGCTGTTTGCTTTTTATTTAACTAAGGCTTTCATTTAATCTTTTTTTAATCTGATTAATGTACTATTTTAATTATTTTAATTTACATAGTAAGTGTACCACCTGGAGTTTCTAAAATTATTAATACCTTCTCTTCTTCTAACGTATCTGTGTTTATATAAACCAAAAATTCTCTTTCTTCAACTATTCCTTTAAATTCATAAGTTAAAACTTCATCTTTAGAATCTGTTGGTATTATTGCAAGTCCCATTGAAATAATACGTATATCGTTATTTAACTTAAGTTTTGCATCGTCAATTGATGTAGTTAATACTGCTTTTTCTCTTTTTTTGTGATTAAATACATATCCTTGAGCTTCCACAGAACAAATTTCACCATTATCTAATGCAATTTTTACTTTAATTAAATCTGGATATAATACAGTTTCATCCTCTAAAGGAGCAAAATTTATAGTTAGCATATTTTCTGATTTTAAATAGTAAGTTTCTTTTAAATTTTCTATGCCTATACTTTTCAAAAATTCTTTTGCCATGCTTATTGCTTGTGAAGTTACAATATTTTCTTTTTCTACTTTTCTATCACTTATCATTAAATATAATTTACATCCCTTTTTTGTTATATATATATTTCTTATCATATCACTATCTTTTAATTTCAAATCAAATACATATAGATCTATTTTTCCACATTGTTCACCTCTGTAATTTATATAATCAATACCTTCTTTACTAAATATCGCCTCTATAAATTTTGTAGCCTCGTCACTACTACATTCCTTTTCATTTTCTATAAATTTAGCACTTAAACTAAAAATATGATCAGAAAACGCACCATCGTATATAAGTCCTTGATAATCTTGCGAATTTTTTTCTATTCCTTCAATATTTGCTGAAAAATTAGACAGTTCAACATCACTTAATTTTGCATTTCCTATTTTTTTTAATTCATCCCACTTAATTTTTCCTTCATTTAAGTTTAAATATATTTCAGACATTATATTTGATAATTTACTTATACTACTATATAACTCGTTTAAATTTTTATAGTCACTATCATTTAATGTAGTATTATTTACACAATCTCTCATAAGGACATATGAATAATCACTAAGTTGTGTTAAAAACTTGGATGTAGAAGACATGGCGCTTTGTTCTATTGGAAGTGATGATATACTTTCTTTTGTTAAATTAGCTTTACTCCAAATACTAGCAAGTGTGGTGACTGTTAGATTTCTTGTATTTATTATTCTAATTTTTTCTAGTTCTGCCTTTATATTTTTTATATACCCTATAGCCTCATACATAGATTTATTGTATTCATTTTCTCTTTCTTGTTTTTGCCTTTTAAAATTATTTGTCATCTCCATTGCAAATAAAAATACAAATCCAAATATAACAAAAGTAGCTACATATAGCACTTTTTTATTAATTTTCTCTTTTATATCATCTATTTTTTTTTCAAATTTTTCAATCATATCTATTCTCCTAAAGCAAAGTTATGTTTTCCTATAGTTGTAGTTGTCTCTAGTGAAAATAACCATTTACTTTTAGTTTTTGATGGATTATAAAAATAAAGAGCTCCACCCGTAGGGTCAGACCCATTCATTGCTTCTTGTGCTGCCTTGTAAACGGTTGAACCTTCTTCTATTGCTACATCAAATTGACCATCTTTTACACTTGAAAATTGATTATTTTGATATATTACCCCTGCTATTGTATTAGGAAATTTTGGACTTTTTACCCTATTTAGAATTACTGCGCCAACAGCTACCTGACCAATATATGGTTCACCTCTTGCCTCACCATTTATTAATCTTGCAAGTAATTCAACCATATCATCTCCTGTTACTGGTTTTGCAGTAGATATTGAACTTGCATCTGCTTCTTTTGCATATAAATTAAAATTTTTTGAAAAAATTAAATTATCATAATTAGTTGAAATATATAATGACAATACTAAAGCAAATAAAATTACTACAAGCTTTATCTTTTTTTTAAAATTATTTAGATTAAAACTTTTTCTGTATTCAAGGTCTTTAACTATAATTTTATCTTTCATCACAATACTCCTTTTTATATAAATTATCTATACATATATTTTTATCAAAAAAAAATAATATATACAGTAAAATACTTGCATATATTATTCGTATTATGAAATATAAATTAAATTTTAGTTAAAAGTACAAAATAAAAAAATATTTTTTTAAAAGATATAGTTAAGTACGCTAAGACCAATAACTCCTGGAACACCAAGAATACCTGAGACAAATGCTGTTACCACATTAAAAGGTATATGTAAACCGATTTTAATTCCAACATTATTTATAATAAGTATTAAAATTAACCCAAGTATAATATTTAATGCCAGTTTTAAAAGTTTTTTAAATGGCCATGAAAATATTTTTGCAATTACAATAACTGCAATTGCTGATACAGCAAAGATAAAATATTGCATTATATCACCTCTAATAAAATATATATTAACACACATTTTTTTAGAACAAAAAGAAAAAATAATTGACCACTTTTAAAACTTTAAAGAACTTAATTATAACATTCCTAATAGTTTTATAAATTATATTGAAATTGGAGAAAAAACAAAAAAACAAAGTCACAAGATGTAATTATTCATTGGAATTTTTAGTACATTGTATAAATTTTTACAAATTCTTCACATTGAAATCGTAGTAATTATTTTAAATTTATGATATACTATTTATAATTCTTAAGAAAGGAGTTGACAAACATGCCAGATGTAAAACAAAGAATGATAGATATTGTTAATTCAGTACCTGATGATTATTTTGATGGATTAAAACCAACCGAAATGGTATTTAAACTTATGATGGAATATATTAAAAGGTATGGCGAAGATGAAACAACTATTATTCCTGGAACTGATAAGCATTTTAATTATGAAACTCTAAAAGAAATGCTTGAAGATAAAAATCCAAATTAAAAGAATTAAAAGGAGGTTATATTAATGGATTTTATAAAAAAAACATTAAATCAAGTAAATGTACAAGAAAATACTCTATATGATATTATTTATGATTTATTTTTCTTTGCTAAACTTCATGAAAGTGAAGATGATATAAAAAATGGTAGAGTTTGTACATTGGAAGAATTAAGACAACACATTAATGAATTGGAGGCGAAATATGCAAATAATAATATCGGATGATGCAAAGTCTGCAATTACGGATATATATGACTATTCATATAATATTTCTTCTAATTATGCAAGTAGAATAGTCAATAAGCTCTATGATGCAATTTACGATTTACAAGATTCGCCTTATATTGGTAGATATGTCCCCGAACTTTTGGACAAGCAGTTTCGAGAACGAATCTGTGAAAAATATAGAATTATTTATTATATTTCTGAAAAAGATAATACAATTTTTATACGATACATATTTTGCGGAAGGCAAAATTCTAATTTATTTTTTAAAGTTCATGAAAAAGAACTATTTGATTTTTTTAATCGATTATTTAATTAAATTCTTTTTGTATATTTTCCAAACCAACCCATGCTATATAGAATGTTACTATATTTGATATATATTTTTATGTTTAATAATTTATTATTCATAAAACTTTTATATAATTTTTAAGATTAGTCTATCGTAAAAAAAGTGGTAAAATTTTTATTTTTCATAAGCCTATACTTTTTCGCTTAGATTAACTAAACGACATGCCCGTTGCACCACAAATAAGAGGCAAGATATAAATTATCTTACCCCATCATTTGTTAATTATAAATATTATGCTAAATTATGCTAAAACTTTTACAATTGCTGGATTTACCACCCCACTACCTTCGTAATTATACATAGAGTTATGTTGTATCTTTAATTCTTCGCCATACTTCCACAGCGAAGACAAAATATTTACAGCACATCCATACATGAAAATCGTCACTCCATACACATCTGCCAAACGTGAACTTATGTACCATATATCTGATAATTTTTTACCATGCCTATTCATCAGATATTCCATATACTGCGCCCATAAGATTGTATAATTTATTACACAGTTGTTGTAATAACTTTTCGAGTTAATGGCCTTATAGTTTTCCCACTCCTCCTGTTTATTTTTACCAACAATGGCAAAATCTACACCATCTTTCTTATACTGTCTTATTTTTTGAAGAACAGCCTTCTTTCTGGTCATTTTTTTCAGAGATCTTGCATGATTTACTGCATATTCTTTTGAATTGTAATACTCATACAATTTTCTATCAAACAAAGCACTAGACATATCTCCACTTCTTTGGTACAGGTACAATATCCTATCCATATTTTGTTCATCAACACTTATCTGGAACTCATTAATTTCTATTTCCACAGCTTTTATACCATAGAAATTCGAATATGGATGAAAAAACTTTTTTATTTTTGTAGCAAAATCACAAATAAGGTCACTTGCTATTGACTCAACAGTAACGATTCCATCTTTTATAGATGAAATTACGATAACTTCCTCTGTAATAGGATTTCTAAACCACATACTCTTTCCATACTTTAATATTTCATCAAATCTGAAATAATTAGTACACGTTTTTAAAAACATATTTGTTGTGTCTGAAGCTCTAAGAGGATATCGTACTTGGCAAATCTGAGTATCAACAGAAATTTTATTATCGTCATTCTTGCAGTCAGCTACTGATATAGCCTTCATTAGCATACACACAATATTTTTCTTGCCTGTATTTCCATTAACACATAAACGAATGTTACGGTACTTTACGATTACAGAATCTACATTCTTAAAATTTCCTTTTTCTGAAAACATCCCAGACACTAACCCAGCAATATCTGAAATTTTTTCTCTCCAATCAACTGCTATCTCCATAATTCCAGTTGCATAAGACGTAATTTTGAATGCTATCTCTGTCCGATTCCATCCTTTTTTGAAAAGAAAAACAGAAGCATTAAAAACTAACCCACCATCAGCTGACACACCGTAAAAGCGACCCATTGTTATCTCTTTTCGTCCATCTCTTCTCATAAAAAAATCTCCCTTCAATCTGTTATAATTTAGTTGTCATGCATTCCTAGTAATTAAATGCATAATTAAAAATACTTAGTGGTATTATACATCAAATTTACATAATTTTCAACATTTTTTCTTCATATTTATGATTAATTGTTCAACCTAAAAGTCAATATGAAAAAATATACATCCACTTCCTTCATCCAAACATTACTGCTTTTGACTTGTGATTCACTACACTTGGCAGTAAATACCCGTGACTGGACTTTCACCAGCTAGATTAATGCTACCTAGCACACAATTAGAATATTCCCTTGGTCTAAAAAACATGGAAATATTTAATTTTATACTTTATTAATATTCTTATTAATGTCCTTTATTAATATCCTTTCATTTTAATAACAAAAAAAGCTCACAATAAATAAAATTGCAAGCCTTATTTTTTTCATTAAATTATCCTTACTATATCGTTATATGTTACAAATATTGTTAATAGTATAAGTGCACCAAATCCGATGTACGTTATTATTGTTTCTGCTTTTAGTGATAATTTCTTCTTTGTTATTGCCTCACCTAAAACAATTACCACCTTACCTCCATCAAGTGGTGGAAAAGGTAATATATTAGCAATTCCTACGGCTAAAGAAATAATTGCCATTAAATTAAAGAAGCTACTTACATCATCTGTTTTTGATACTACCTCACCTATGCCTATAATTCCAGACATTTCATTTACCTTTACATGACCTTTAAACAATTCTACATAAGACGAAAATATAGATTTTATACTGTCTATAGTATATGTTATGGCAACCCCTAAAGTAACTTTTGACTCACCTGTTTCTTCTATTCCAAGATCCACGATTTTTTTAGAATTTGGAACAAGTGTTTTTAGTATTTGCTCACCTTTTCTATCAAGTTTTAATGTAACTTCACTTCCTGCACTTGCTCTAATTATATTAATTATTTCTGTAGATGTAAGAGTATCTTTTTCATTAACACCGACAATCTTATCTCCAGCCTTTAATCCAGCTTCTGCAGCTGAAGATCCTGCTGCTACCATTTCAATTTCATTAGTTCCTGTATTATCTTTAGCAATCACAAAAGATACACCTATGTATCCAATATCTTTTACTGCATCTTTTATAACAATATCTTTTTGCACTCCATTTTGTAAATACGAAACCGACAAATCTTTACTATCACTCGTGTAGTTATCAAATATAAGCTCTGATGCAAGAGATACATTTTTTCCATTTATTTTAGTTATAGTATCTCCTTCTTTAATTCCATATTCTTTCAAAATTGAGTCATCTGAAATTTTAGCCAAATTAGTGTTTGCAACTGTTTTCAAAGAAAAAGCTATAACTAAAAATATTACAATTGCTAAAATTGCATTAAAACAAACACCTGCAATTAGTACAAGCACTTTTTGCAAAGTACTTTTTTTGGCAAATGAATTTTCACTATCAGATTCTTCTCCTTCACCTTCTATAGCACAATAACCCCCTAAAGGGATCCATCTTAAAGAATACATTGTATCTTTATATTTTTTTTGAATAATCTTTGGACCAAATCCAATTGAAAATTCCCCAACGCCTATTTTAAAAGCTTTTGAAATTATAAAATGTCCAAATTCATGTATAGTTGTAACAACTCCAAGTATTATTATAAGTTTTAATATAGTTATTAAAAATGATATCAATTTTTTTCCTCCTATTTTTTATATACTTTACTTTCAATTATAATATGAATAATTTTAATAAAATATATACAAGTGGTGCAACAAATAACATACTATCACATCTATCAAGTATACCACCATGACCAGGCATTATTGATCCAAAATCTTTTACTCCACAAAATCTTTTTATTGAAGAAGCAGCTAGATCCCCAAACTGACCTGCTATTGAAATAACAACTGATGCAACTATCATAACTGCCATATTAATGTTCATTCCAAAAATTCTATTTGCTACAATTGTAAATGTAACATACGAAATTATAACACCTATTACTCCTGCAATAGCTCCTTCTTTTGATTTTTTTGGACTTATTTTAGGGCATAATTTGTGCTTTCCAAATCTTCTTCCAATAAGATATCCAAATATATCTGACATGAAAGCACCAAGCAATACAAGCCAAATATATACTCTTCCATATTCCATTGATAATATTAATTTTACAAATGAAAATAAAAATGGAATATACACAATAGAAAGAAGAGTAATTGCAATATCAATTACAGTTATATCCAAATTTTTGATTATAATGTACAAAAACATAGTAATTAATATTGCAGGTACGAATATCCTAAGCATCAACATTTTGGTATAATAGTCAATATTAATTCCCATCAAAAATATTCCAAAGCAACTAATATATCCAATTGCAGAAATTGGGTGATATCCCTTTTGCCTAAAACATTTTATATATTCATGCATTGATATTACAGATACCAAAGTTATAAGTATGCTATCTACTATTTTATTATTTATGAGCAATATACAAAGCAATAATGAAAAGTATATTACTGATGACAAAAGTCTTTCCTTCACTATCAAAACCCCTTTATATTTCCATTATATCTCTTTCTTTTTCTTTAAATACGCCATCAACTTTATCAATATACTTATCTGTTAATTTTTGTATATCTTCTTCAAAAGATTTTAAATCATCCTCTGTAATCTCATTTGATTTTTGAGCTGCTTTTGCACTATCAATTCCATCTCTTCTTATATTTCTTATTGCAACTTTAGTATCTTCTGCTAATGCTTTACAATCCTTAACAAGTTCTTTTCTTCTTTGTTCATTTAACTCAGGAAATATTAGTCTTATACAATTTCCATCATTTACAGGATTTATCCCTATATCTGATTTTTGAATTGCTTTTTCTATTCCTCCAAGTAAACTTCTATCCCATGGTGATATCATTATTTGTCTTGCTTCTGGAACTGAAATCGAACCAACTTGATTAATTGGTGTAGCAGCACCATAATAATCAACTTTTATATCATTTAAAATTGCTGGATTAGCTCTTCCAGCTCTTATTTTTGCAAACTCATCTTCTAAGTGCTCAATTGTTTTTTCCATTCTTTCTTCTAATATATCAAAATCCATATATATCTCTCCTTTTTAAATTCACAGTAATATTATACTATAAATGTGAAAAAAATCAAGTAAATTTCTGTGTTAATTTAGTGTAAAAAAATAAATAAATACATATAAAAATTCGACTTTTTCCACATTATATATATATACATTTTATCCGTACCTTAGTACCCATATAAATATTCATTTCTAGCTTTTTTATATTTTACAATTCTAACTCTAACATAATCTTCAAGTTTTTTCATAAATTCATCTGCTGGTAATTTATTTTCAGCTACCATAGAAAGACCTTTTTCCCAACTAGCTGTAAGCCTTGGATTTAGCATATCTGGTATAGTACTCTTTACTACATCGTATACAGCTTCCCCTCTTTTTGTTGGTGTCAAAATTTGAGTTTTAGAATTAGTACTTATATACATAATTTTTTCTAACTTTTTTATAATCTCTGCACGTGTTGCACTAGTTCCTATTCCTTGTCCTTTTATTTGTTCTCTTAATTCATCATCCTCAATTAATTTTCCCGCATTTTCCATAGCAAGTATTATTGTACCAGATGAATACCTAGAAGGTGGTGAAGTTTCAGCTTCTTTTATATAAAAATCTAGTATTTTTATCTCTTGACCTTTTTTTAATTTTCTTAAAAGTTCAATATTATTTTTTACCAAAGTATCTGCCTCTTTATCTTTTTTATCAGTTTCATCTTTTATCTCTGATTGCACATCTTTCGTATCTATATTTTGATTTTTTCTTCCTTTATTTTGTACAAACTCACGTACTTTTGCATCTTCAAATTTATCTTGTCTTAAAACTTTTAAATATCCTTCATCAATACAAATCTTAGCAGATTGTGAAAATTCCTCTTTTCCATCTACTACTATAGTTAAAGAAATTTTGCTATAAGTAGCTGGAGGATAAAATATACTTAAAAATCTTTTTACAATACTGTGGTATACTGCTTTTTGCAATACACCAAGTGCTTCATAATTTTCAAATCCTTGACCAGTTGGTATTATAGCATAGTGATCAGTTATTTTACTATCATCAACATATTTTGTCTTTTCTAAATTAGTTTTATACTTTTGACTTATCATCACATTAATATATTCTTTTATTTTTTCATCTATTTTAGACTTTGCTAGTCCATTCAAATTTTTTGTTATTTCTTTTGCAACACTACTTGAAAGTACCCTAGCATCTGTTCTTGGATAAGTTACAAGCTTTTTTTCATAAAGTTCCTGTATTACTTGTAACGTATCATCAGGACTTATTTTAAATCTTTTTGAACACTCATTTTGAATTTCAGCTAAATTAAAAAGAAGAGGTGGATTATCTTTAGTATTTTTTTTAGTTATTTCTTTTATAATTCCTACTGAACACTTTTCTTTTAAACTGTTTATAAAAGCTGTAGCATCTTCTTTTTTATTAAATCCTGTTTCATTATATAATTTATTTGACTCAAAATATGTAGATGTACTAGTAGATTTCCAATCAGCTAAGAGCTCTTCTTCTTCACTATTTCCAAATTTTCCTTGAATTTTATAATAATTTACTTTCTTAAAGCCTCTAATTTGCCTTTCTCTTTCAACAATCATTCCAAGCACACAAGTCATTACTCTGCCAATAGATACCACGACTCTATCTTCGTTTAATTTTTTGGCTATATCCTTTCCATATGCAAGCGACAATAATCTTGAGAAATTTATTCCTATTAAGTAATCTTCTTTTGCTCTTAAATATGCAGCATCAGACAGTGAGTTATACTCAGATATATCTTTTGCTTGTTTTATTCCATTTAGTATTGCTTCTTCTGTTTGAGAATCTATCCATACTCTTTTTTTCATTTTTTTTGGATTTCCTGCCATATTATCAACAAGCCTATATATATACTCTCCTTCTCTTCCAGAGTCTGTGCACACATATATTACATCAACATCTTCTCTATTTAAAATATTACTTACAATCTGAAATTGTTTAGATACACTTTCAATAACCTCATATTTAAACTCTTTTGGAATAAATGGTAAAGTTGAAAGTGACCAATTTCTTAATTTTTCATCATATTTTTCAGGATAAGACATAGTAACTAAGTGCCCAACACACCACGTTACTATGTATTCATCAGATTCAATAAATCCATTTCCATTTCTTCCACTTATATTTAAAACTTTAGCAAATTCTCTTGCCACACTAGGTTTTTCTGCAATTATTACTTTTTTGCCCATTTTCTACCTCTTATATCTAATTTTATACTATAGTATTATATAACAGTTTAGAGCAAAATTCAAATTTTTAATTCAAAATTAAAACTTTTGTTTTATATTTCTTATACATTTATACTAAATATTCAAAAATATAATTACTGTAAGAAACTAAAAACTCTTCCTATCAGAAGTAGAAGAGTTTCTTAAAATACTTTTATTTTAAAATTTTTATTTTTAAATTTTTATTTTAACGTTTATCAATAAATTAATAAACGTTTAGTGCGGTTATAACTATCTCATTAAATTTTTTGCAGAAGCTTCTTTGACAATTTTTTTAGATTCAAAAATACAAAAACAACTTGCGATATTTATAAAAAAAATGTGAAAACAACAGTATTTCTAACTATTACAAATAAAACTGAAATAATTAAAACTATGCTAAGAGAGCATGTATATCTATCAAGTGATATTTTCTTTTTTAACATTTTACATATAATATACCTAAAATTAAAATAAATAATATACGCAATATATAAAAAAATTAATGGATTAAAGAAAAAAGCTTTTTTAAAATTTAAATTTAAAATATAATATGTAGCCCTTGTTAAACCACAACCAGCACACTTAATTCCCATAAGCTTATAAAAAAAACAAGGAGGAAATTTGCTAGTTGTTTCAGGATTATTATTTTTTAAAATATATAAAACAAAAATAACAAAAAGCAATATGCAAAAAATAAAAAATATCTTAAATACTCGTTTTACACTGCTATTATTCCTAAAAAATTCTACCATTTTCCTCACCTAAATTATTTCTAATAAGGAGCATATGCACTTGTAACTACTACTGCAAAAATAACATATGCAAAGATTAAAGCTATTTCAATAGCTAAAAATATATATGACATTCTTAACCATTTACTTGATTGTTCTTTTGATACTCTTGCTGCATTAACATTACCGCTTGCTACTAATTGTGCAACTTTATTTCCTTCAACTAACGATAAAATTGCAAATATTAATGCTAAAACATTTCCACAACATAACATTGAAACAATCATTAAAGCAATTGAATGAGCACTACTAAAAGTTGGCACATTAGCATATGATCCATTTACTTGATTATTTATATATCCATTATTCTGATTTGCTTGTAAATTTTGATATACGGGTACATTTTGTTGCACATTTGATGCATTTTGAGCATAAGATTCATTATTTGAATCCGTTATCAATTTTCTACCACAGTTTTGACAAAATTTACTTTGATCATCATTTAAACTTCCACAATTTGGACAAAACATAAAAACTCACCTCTCACGCATAAATTATATCTTAAAAATTTTTTCAAGTCAACAAATATTGACAACATTTATTTGTAACATTTATTAACAACATTTATTTTATATATATTTTTTTATTTTTACAGTTTCAACTAATTTAAATTAATGTCTTGATTTTTATAAAAAATTATTGCAATTATTATGTCGCATATCTAAATTATATAATATAATATAATGTAATTTAGGCCTCTTTTATATAATGTAATCATTGTTAAAAAGGAAAAATAAACTTCAAAATTGTGTCTAAATTTTGTTTAAATTTTGTTTAAATTTTGTCTTAAAGATTTTACAATATTCGTTGACTTTAGACAAATTATATTATACAATTTATTTGACTTGTATAGTCAGAAGAGGTGGTATTTTGAAAAATCAAAATTATATTAAATTTTTTGCAATTTTATTACTTGTATTATCTTTTGTAATATTTTCAACATTTACATTTGCAGATGTTGGTAATATAAATAGGTACGATAATAGTTCAAGTAGTAGCGGTAGTAGTTACAGTGGCAGTTACAGCAGTTCATCTTCATCTGGAAGTGGTTCACTTGTTCCTTTAATAATTATTGGCGTTGCATTTGTTATTTTCTTATATCTTTACGGTAAATCTAAAGGAAAAATAACAAGCATAAAAGATCTTACTGATCTTAATAAAGTAAAAGATGTATATAAAGATATGACATCTGGAATTGGCGGTAACACAAAACAAATTGCTGAGGAAATAAGAACAACTGATCCTAATTTTTCTGAGGATAAATTCTTATCTTGGGCAAGGGATGTATTTTTAAAGATCCAACAAGCTTGGACAAAGAGAGATTGGAAAGTTATTAGACCTTTTGAAAGCAATGAACTATTTGAACAACACAATGCTCAATTACAAGAGTACATAAATAATAATCAAATAAATGTTATAGAAAGAATTAATATTAATGCTGCTGAAATTATAGCTCATAGATTTGACGGTGACAAAGAAATTGTTGAAGTTGCATTATCTGCTATAATGAATGATTATATTATTGATGCTACTACAAAACAAGTTGTAAAAGGCGATAAAAATAAAGATTGGACTATGAAATATAAACTTACATTTGCTAGGAAAAATGGTGTTAAAACTGTTGTTGGAACAAGTAATATTTCTACTACGAACTGTCCAAATTGTGGTGCTCCAACTCAAATTACTTCTGCTGGTCAATGTGAATATTGTGGAAGCGTTATAACTACTGGTGATCATGACTTTGTTCTTACTAATATAGAAGGACTACGTTAAGCGCTACTATTTGTAATAAAAAAGTGACTTGAATTTTTAATTTAATCAAGTTACTTTTTTATAAATTATTATTTATCAATTTGATATATATTTTATGTCATAAAATTATTTTTTTACTAGAGGTGATATTTTGAAAAGAAAAGAATATTTTAAATTAATACTTATATTTTTAATTTTTATAATGTCTGTTAATCAAACATTATATGCAAATTATAGCAATTCTACATTAGATTATCTTACTAAGAGTTGGAAATTTTATTTTTTTATTGGATTTTTAATATTTATGATTTTTCTTGAGATAATAAATAATTATTTAGATAAAAGACTAAAGCCACCAAAATTTACTGATAATGCAAAGATTAACAACAGATATGGTTTAAATGACGATGAAAAAGACTATGATACTACTAGTCAAAATATAGTAGAAAAAATCGGATTTAATGATATAAAATTTAATGAAATTGACTTCTTATCCTTTGCAAAAGATTCTTTTATAAAATTACAAAATGCTTGGACAAATAGAGATTGGAAAACAATTAGGCTTTTAGAAAATGACGTACTATTTAATAATCATAGAAAGTTGTTACAAGAATATGTTATTAAACATCAAATTAACATGGTAGATGAAATAAATATAAGTTCTATAAAAATTATAGACTACCAAGTAAAAGATGACTTCGAATTTATAGATGTTAGCATCATTGCCACATTAAAAGATTACATTATTGATGAATACACAAAAAATGTAATAAAAGGATATAAAGATACAAACTTAGTTATGAAATATATTCTTACATTTGCAAGAAAAAATGGTGTTAAAAGTAGCCACAACAATAGCTCAAATATTTTTGATATAACAAATTGTCCTTGTTGTGGTGCGCCTATTAGTATAACAGAGTCTGGTAAATGTGAATACTGCTCAAATACTATAACAAATGGTGAATACGGATTTGTTATAGTAAATATTACTGGAAATAGAGTATATTAAATTTTTTTAAATTTGCAAAAAATAAATATATAAAGTGTACAATTCCATTACAATTTTATATAGGACATTTTATATAAATTAAAGATCAACTATAACTTTATTTAAGTCACGGTTGATCTTTTTATTTTATTTTATTTTTAATTATTTTTATTTTTAATATTTTTTATAACAACATATAATTAGTCACTCCATCAAGCTATTAATTTGTAATACTTGAATTTTCAGTATCATCAGAGGCAAGTGTTACTTTTAGTTCCACTTCTTTTCCTGCTCTATTTATTTTTAAAGTAATAGTATCTCCAACCTTCTTTGAATTTTTTATTTCGTTTAATTCTTCCATAGTTGTAATTTCTGTTCCATCAACGCCTACTATAATATCACCTTTTTGAATTCCAGCATTTTTAGCAGGTGTATTATTATATACTTGTGCTACATAAATACCTTGAACTACATTACTTCTTTTAGCTGTTGTTTCGTCAATATTTATTCCTGAAAGTCCAATATATGGTCTTACAATTTTCTTGTTTTCTATTAACTCTTTTATAATTGGAATTGCATCATCACTTGGTATTGAAAATCCTATTCCCTCAACATCTGTAGCACCTATTTTAACAGTATTTATTCCAATTATCTTACCCTCAGAATTTACAAGTGCTCCACCACTATTTCCAGGATTTATTGCTGCATCTGTTTGTATTAATTTATAAGTCCTACCGTCAGTAGTCAATTTTCTATTTAGAGCTGATATATATCCAACTGTTACACTTCCAGCAAGTTCCTGACCTAGAGGATTTCCTATTGCTACAGCAAGTTCGCCAACTTGTAAAGATGAAGATTCCCCAAATTCTGCCTTAGTAAGACCTGTCTTGTCTATTTTTATAACTGCTAGATCCGTAGTCGAATCGCTACCAATTATACTTGCTGTATATGTTTCGTCACTGTTTGCTAAAGTTACTTCTACTGTTGCAGATGAATTGTTTATTGCAGATTCAATAACGTGATAATTTGTTATTATATATCCATCTTCACTATATATAATTCCAGAACCTTCTTCGTCAGCTTCTTGCACTCCACCAAATAGACTTTGTGACATATAGCTTACTTTTACACCAACAATTGATGGTCCTGCCTTTTGTGCTATTGCCACTACTGGGCTATCTGTCTTTGTTATTTCATACTTTACATTTGAGGTATTAGTATTTGTATTACTACTATTACTTGTTGAAATACTTTCAATTTTTTTATCTAGTGCTACATAAGTTACAGCACTTCCTATTAATCCTCCAATAATTGCCACAACTAATACTACTATAAACTGTGGCATTTTCTTTTTTTCTTTTATAAAAATCTTATCTTCCATACTTTCTCCCTTCTAACTAAAATAATATATTTATTAGCATATGTTATAAAAATCATAACGTATTAATCTTTACCAGCTGCCACACCAGTTGAAAAAGCAATCTGTAAATTAAATCCTCCTGTATATGCATCAACATCTAAAATTTCTCCTGCAAAAAATAGTCCTTTTATAATTTTTGACTCCATAGTTTTTGGATTTACTTGTTTTGTATCTATTCCACCACAAGTTATGATTGCAATATTAATTGGCATAAAATCAGATATTGTTACACTTAAATTCTTTAATACATGTACTAAGGATTTCCTTTCTTCCTTTGTTATTTGATTTACTTTTTTATTTTCATCTATACCAGAAATTTGTATTATTACAGGTATCAACTTTTGAGGAAGTAAATCATTAAGTGCATTCTTAAATTCCTTATTGCAATATTTTTCAAAATCTCTACATATTCGTTTATCTAATGTTTCATCAGACAGTGCTGGTTTTAAGTCTATAATTGCTTTTACACTTTTTCTTTTTAATTTTTCTTTTATATCTTTTTCTCGATTTAGCTTGCTACTAGAACTTAGCACAACAGGTCCTGTTATTCCAAAATGTGCAAATAGCATTTCACCAAAATCTTGATATATTATTGTTCCATCTTCATATTGTAGCCTAAATTCAATATTTTTAAGTGATAATCCTTGTAATTTTTTACATATATCATCATTTGATCTTAACGGAACTAAACCCGGTAATATATCAATGACATTATGTCCAACATTTTTAGCAACGGCATAACAATCCCCGCTACTTCCAGTATTTTTATAACTAGTTCCTCCTGTAGCTATTATACATTTATCACATTTTTCAACTTTACCATTTGATAAAACAATACCACCTAGTACACCATCTTTTACTATCAAATCATTTAATTTAGTATTATATATTACCTTTACGTTATATTTTTTTAACTCTTTTTTTAAAGCACTAACGACATCAAAAGCATTATCGCTTACAGGAAATACCCTATTTCCACGCTCTACTTTAGTTTTTACACCAATTTCCTCGAAATAATTAATTACATCCTTATTTGAAAAATTATTAAAAGAGCTATACATAAACTTATAATTTTTTACTATATTCTTCTTAAAATCATCTACGTCTCCAAAAAATGTTAAATTACAACGCCCTTTTCCTGTTATTTTTATTTTATTTCCAACATCTGAAGTCTTTTCAACAAGAGTAACATCATTTCCATATTTAGCAGAAGTGATAGCTGCCATCATTCCAGCTGCGCCACCACCAATTACAAATACTTTCATATGTTAATCCTCCAATATTCCATCAACTGCTTTACAAATTGCAAGTTTTGCTGATTCATAAGTAAGACCACCTTGCATATATGCAACATACGGCGGCCTAATCGGACTATCAGCAGATAATTCTATAGAAGAACCATCAATAAAAGAACCAGACGCCATAATTACTTTTGTATCATATCCAGGCATATCCCAAGGATAAGGTACAGCATTACTATCTACAGGTGATGATGCTTGAATACCTTGTATAAATTTTATTAATTTAGCTTCATCATTAAACTTTATTGATTCGACAATATCAGCACGTAAATCAAATGCTTTTGGGAACACTTCATATCCAAGTTTTTCCATCAAATATGATGCAAACACAGCAGACTTTAAAGCATTTTTTACAACTGATGGTGCTAAAAATACTCCTTGTAACATATTTCTATTTTGTCCCATAGTAGCTCCACATTCTTTTTCGATTCCTGGACAAGTAAGTATCTGAGCACATAATCTTATCAAATCTTTTTTACCTACTATATAACCGCCTGTTTCACATAAACCGCCACCTATATTCTTAATAAGGCTACCACAAACTATATCTGCTCCAACTTCTATTGGCTCTTGCTTTTCTACAAACTCGCCATAACAATTATCCACCATGATTATAATATTATTATCTATCTTCTTTATTCTTTCCACAGCTTCTTTTATATCAGAAATTCTGAAAGCCTTTCTTAATGCATAACCACGTGAGCGCTGTATATGAATAACTTTTGGTCTTTGTTTTTTTATTGATTCTTCGACTTTTTCTAAATCTATATCGTCATTTGGTAACAAGGGAATCTCTTCATATTCTACTCCATAATTTTTTAAAGACTTTTCAGACTCAGTTATTCCAATTACTTCACACAATGTGTCATATGGTCTACCTGTTATTGCAAGAAGTTTATCACCAGGCATCAATAGCCCCCTAAGCGTAGTTGCAATTGCGTGGGTTCCATTTACAAACTGAACTCTTACAAGTGCATCTTCTGCATTAAAAATAGTAGAATACACTTTTTCAATTGCTTCCCTTCCAACATCATTATATCCATATCCTGTTGTCTTTCCAAAATGCATTTGTGATATATTTGCATCTTTAAATGCATTTAATACTTTTGCTTGATTATATAAACAAACTTCATCTATATTTTCGTATACTTCCTTTAATTTTTCTTCAACTTCACTTGCTAAATTTGATAATCTATTTGATATACCAAATATTTCATATGCTGTTTTATTCATTTTCCACTCACCTTCTTTAGTATAGCACAAATATAAAAAAATGTGAACTAATATCTTGCCATTTCACTAAAATTTCACTGCTCTTACTTTTTTTACTACTTTATGTGAAAAAATGCAAGGCATTAAACATACCTTGCATAAATATTATTCCTCTGAATCATCAAGTTCATCTTGTTGAGCCATAAAAGTATCAAATACCTTTTGAGCTAATACATCATCAGTAACAGTATCATATACTTCTTCTCCATCTTCTTCTTTTATTTGCAATATTACAACTTCAACATCATCTTTTTGTTCTTCAGTTGCTTCAGTAACTACTAAAAACTCTGTTTCATCTTCTAAAACAACAACATCAACTATTTCAAATCTAATATCTTTTCCTTCATCATCTGTAAGCGTTATTATTGGAGACATTCCTTCTGGTAAAAAAGCATCATCACCATGATCATGTCCACAACCACCACAAGCTGCACATCCTGCTGCACAAGAATTTTCTATTTCATCTTCTTTCATTTTTATTCCTCCTCATATTCATACACATATTATACACTATTTTTTATTATTTGTATATAGTTTTGTGCCATTTTAAAAACAATCACAATTTAAAGTTACATATGCAGTGCTTTTTATATTTTTTACTCGGTTTGCTATTTTAATTTTTTTATAAAAAATTAAGCATTAATTATGAATCTACTACATCATTTAACTAACTAAATTTTTTCTTAAAGCCATTGCATGCTCTAAAGCAATTTTTGAAACACTTCCAGTTGATATTCTAGCAATTTCTGTTAAAGTTTCATCTTCAGATAAAACTTTAACATTACTAAATGTTTTTCCATTTTCAACACTTTTTGAAATAAAATAGTTATGATCTGCATTTGCAGCTATAGTCGCAAGATGAGTAACGCATATTATTTGATGTATTTTTGACATTTTTCTCATTTTTACAGCAACAGAACCTGCAGCTACGCCACTAATTCCTGTATCTATTTCATCAAAAATCATAATCGGAGTATCATCAATTTCACAAAATACGCTCTTAATTGCAAGCATAATTCTTGAAAGTTCACCACCAGATGCAATTTTTACCAAAGGTTTAAATTCTTCACCTGTATTAGTAGATATTAAAAATTCAACTCTATCTAAGCCGTTTTTATTATAAGTTTCATCTGATATAAACTTTACTTCTACTTTAAACTCTGCATTTAACATTTCAAGATCTTTTAGTTCTTTTGTTATGTTCTTTTCAAGTATAGCGGAACTTTCAACTCTCATATTATGCAATTGAATACTTAATTTATTCATTTCTAACTTTACTTGTTTTAAATCATTCTTTAGTGATAATATATAATCATCTAAATTTTCTATTTCCTTAATCTCAGCTTCTAATTTAGTTTTATAATCTAATATATCCTCTATAGTATTTCCATATTTTCTTTTTAAATTATAAATAAGATCAAGTCTATTTTGAACTTCTTCAAATTTACTATCATCATAATCAATATTTGAAAAATTATCAGAAATTGTATAAGATAAGTCTTGCATGTCATAGTATGCATTATTTACTCTATCAAGAAAATTATTATATTTTTCATCATAAATATTTATTTTTCCAAATAGGTTCATTACGCTATCTAAAGAATTTAGAATCTTATCATTAAGTAAAGAATCAATTTTAGATAAATTTGTTACTATTTTTTCTGAGTTTTGAAATATTTTTTGACTTTTTAGTAATTCTTCATCCTCACCAATTTTTAAATTAGAATTATTTATTTCATTTAACTGATAATATAACAAATCTAACTTTAATTGCTTTTGCTTATCATCACCATAATTTTTATTTAATTCACTATTTATTTCTTCATACTTTTTATATAACTTTGCATATTCTTCTTTTACTTTTAGTAATTCTTCACCATAATATTTATCTATATAATTTATATGATTTGCTTGTTGCATAAGCTTTTGGTTATCTGATTGACCATGTATATCTATTATATTTTGCATAAATTTCTTTAATTGACTAACAGTAACCATTCTACCATTTATTTTACAAAGATTACGACCATTTTCATATATTTCTCTTGAGACAATTATGTTACCGTCTTCTGAAAATTCATTATTTGGCAAATATATACAAGCCTCTATAAGAGAGTATATCTCTCCATTTCTCATCATTTCTTTTGAAAATCTTCCACCACTTAAAAGCAATAAAGAGTCAATTATTAGCGATTTACCAGCACCAGTCTCACCAGTTAAGACATTAAATCCATATTCTAAAGAAATATTAATATCATCGATAATCCCAATATTTTTTATATGCAAATTCGTTATCATATCACACCTCGAACAATTGTTTACAAAAAAATTATACTACATGTACATTTGTTTGTCAATACATTTGTTCTTATATTTTACTTTAACTTTATTTTCCCTTTATTTTATTGTTATTATTTATAACCTATAAAAAACCAAAATAATAGTAATTTAAAGATATTTTAACCAACTTTAATTAAATACAAAATAGCATGTTTGAAAATTTGTTTTAGTTATAATTGATTTTATCAATTTTTAGTACCTTACCTTTCAACACTGTCAAAATCTATTTTTGTCTTCTGATACCCTCTTTCCTCTAATATCTTTAACATCTTTT
>OGDF01002316.1_pt1 | contig 26189 bp, 25 predicted proteins | sample 1570141 | NCBI WGS metagenome assembly OGDF01 (sample SAMEA4370581, study PRJEB24528) | human gut metagenome | reverse complement strand
CTGGTGGGTTGCAAATTAATATGCAACACCCTGCCACTTCATTGCATCTGCAACCTTCAGGAAGCCAGCGATGTTTGCACCAACAACCAGGTCACCTTCCACGCCATATTCCTTGGATCTGTCATATGCATTGTGGAAGATGTTGATCATGATGCCCTTCAGCTTTGCATCAACTTCTTCGAATGTCCAAGACAGACGTTCGCTGTTCTGAGACATTTCCAGACCAGAAGTTGCAACGCCGCCTGCGTTTGCAGCCTTTGCCGGGCCAAACAGCAGACCACTCTTCTGGAATACTGCGATTGCTTCCGGTGTAGACGGCATGTTTGCACCTTCTGCAACAACCTTTGTACCATTTGCAACCAGGATCTTAGCGGATTCTTCGTCGATTTCGTTCTGTGTTGCACACGGCAGAGCGATGTCGCACTTAATTGTCCAGATACCCTTGCAGCCTTCTGTGTAGGTTGCACCTTCTACTTCCTTGATCTGCTTTACAACATCGAGGTTGATGCCGTTCGGATCATAGATGTAGCCGTTGGAGTCAGACAGAGCAACAACCTTGCCGCCCAGCTGAGTAGCCTTTTCAGTTGCATAGATTGCAACGTTACCAGAACCAGAAACAACGATGGTCTTACCCTTAACGGTATCGTTCTTCATAACGTTCATCATTTCTTCTGTGAAGTACAGCAGACCGTAACCGGTAGCTTCTGTTCTTGCCAGAGAACCGCCGTAGGACAGAGCCTTACCAGTCAGAACGCCGGTGAATTCGTTGCGCAGTCTCTTGTACTGACCGAACATGTAGCCGATCTCACGAGCGCCGGTGCCGATGTCGCCAGCCGGAACGTCAGTGTCAGCACCGATGTGCTTGGACAGCTCCGTCATGAAGCTCTGGCAGAAGCGCATGATCTCGTTGTCAGACTTGCCCTTCGGGTCGAAGTCGGAACCGCCCTTGCCGCCGCCCATGGGCAGTGTGGTCAGGCTGTTCTTGAAGGTCTGCTCGAAGCCCAGGAACTTGATTACAGATGCGCATACAGACGGGTGCAGACGCAGGCCGCCCTTGTACGGTCCGATTGCAGAGTTAAACTGGCAACGGAAGCCGCGGTTTACCTGAACCTTGCCGTTGTCGTCTACCCAAGAAACACGGAACTGGATCATACGCTCCGGCTCAACGATACGATCGATTACGCCGTTGGTCTCGTAGGACGGATCCTTTGCAACAACCGGCTCCAGAGACATCAGCACTTCGCCGACTGCCTGCAGGAATTCCGGCTCATTGCTGTTGCGCTTTACAACACTGTCATATACCTTCTGAAGATATGCGTTCTTGAATGAGAATGCCATGGGAATCTCCTCCTGTAAAGTAATGTAAAAATTCAGATCATTTGAAAGTGGGCAAGTGGGCGTGTGCATTTGCTCGCAACACCTGTACGTCCTCTTCAAACAATATTATTATACACCATTTCACTCTGCTTTTCAATGGAAAATTAGAAAAAAAGCGCATTTTCTTTCAATCAAAATCAAAACCGCTGAATAAAACAAAATATCGGCATGAAAAAACTAAATTTGTAAATCTGAAAGCGAAAAAAACGACAATCGAAAAGCGAAAAAACGGCCGGATCCCATGCCTCGCCGTATATTCTTTCGGGCTTTGGCAAAAATATCGAAAGTAAAGGAGGGCTGACCAATGAAAATTGCAAAAGTAACCGGACGGGAGATTCTGGACTCCCGTGGGAATCCCACAACCGAGGCGGAAGTAGTGCTGGAAAACGGCATCTGCGGCAGAGGCATGGCGCCAAGCGGTGCATCCACGGGCAAGCACGAGGCACTGGAGCTGCGGGACAAAGCGTCTGTGCGCTACGGCGGAAAGGGCGTGGAATCGGCGGTGTACCACATCGGCAACGAGATCGCAGAGCTGCTGGAGGGACAGGAAATCTCTGATCTCGGCGAGATCGACCGGCAGATGTGTCAGGCGGACAGCACCGAGGACAAGTCCGCCTTTGGCGCAAACGCCATTCTGGCGGTGTCTATCGCCTGCGCCAGAGCGGCTGCCCGTGCGCAGGGCATACCGCTGTTTCGGTTTTTAGGGGGAGCGTCTGCCGTGACCATGCCCGTGCCCATGATGAACATCTTAAATGGCGGGGCGCACGCTGCCAACAACGTGGACGTTCAGGAGTTCATGATCATGCCGGTGGGTGCGTCCAGCTTTTCAGAGGGACTGCGCTGGTGTGCGGAGGTATACCATACGCTGGCATCGGTGCTCCGGCAGAATCGCCTGGAAACGGCAGTGGGGGACGAGGGCGGTTTTGCACCGGATCTCGCCGGAGAAGAGGAGGCGATCTCCCTGATTCTCCACGCCATCGAGGGCGCAGGCTACCAGCCGGGACGGGACTTCATGCTGGCGCTGGATGCGGCCGCCAGTGAGTGGAAGGGCTGCGCAGGGGGCTGCTACCGGCTGCCAAAGAGCGGAAAGGAATACGACTCCGCCTCGCTGACTGCCCACTGGAAAAAGCTTTGCAGCCAGTATCCCATCGCCTCGCTGGAGGATCCGCTGGACGAGGAGGACTGGGACGGTTGGAGCATGCTGACGGATACGCTGGGCGGTTCGGTGCAGCTGGTGGGGGATGACCTGTTCGTTACCAATACCAGACGGCTGCATCAGGGCATCACCTCCCGCTGCGCCAACTCCATCCTCATCAAGCCCAACCAGATCGGCACAGTTTCGGAGACGCTGGCAGCCATCCGCATGGCGCACCAGTTCGGGTATACCGCCATTGCTTCCCATCGCTCCGGCGAAACGGAGGACACCACCATTGCCGATCTGGCAGTTGCCTGCAACACGGGACAAATCAAGACCGGCGCACCCTGTCGCAGCGAGCGTGTCGCCAAATATAACCGGCTGCTGCGCATTGAGGAAGCGCTGGGAGGGGTAGCACAGTATGCAGGAAAGGCGTGCTTCGGCAGACTCTGAGAACCATTTTTCACGACAGAGAATATAATGGGTTGTAACCTTGAAAGGAGGCCACCTGTTATGAAAATTGTTGTGGTAAAGAGTCCCCGCCTGCTGTCCGGTCTGTTTCGGATGATCTTTAAAATCAGCAAGGAAACGCCGGAGGAGAGCTGACCCCGCAGCAAGAACCTGTCTTCACAAGAAATATATGTGGATTTTCGAGCATAATTTTGTTGCAGACAAGGCAAAAATACGCAGGCGGGCTGTCGCCCGGCAAGTATTTTTTACGCAGGATGCAGCAAAATTTGCCGAAAAGACACGTGGATACGCTTGTGAAGACAGGTTCTAAATCCCGTTTCGAAATATGCCTCTGCTGTGCCCCCTTGCAGCAGGGGCATATTTTGCGTTCCGCTGCCATAGAATTGCACTATCATGAAGAGGAAAGGGGCATTGGCAAGATGGAAGAGCTGGAACATCAGACACTGCCGGAGGAGCCGAAACAGACGGAGGAATCCATTCCGGAGGAGCCGATTCTGGTGCGGGGGGATTTCTCCGAACCGCCGGAGAAAAAGCAGCGTGCGGACGATGTGGCAATGGTGCAGTGCATGCTCTGTGTGCTGCTGGTACTGTCCATGTTTGTGCTGCACTGGCTGCGTCCGGAGTGGCAGGAAATGCTGCTGGGACAGTATGCGCTGCATCGGGCTGCGCCGGCGGTGGCATGGCTGGAGAAACTGCTCCGTGCCGTGCAGCAGTGGATGGGCAAGTGATCCAGTTTCGCTGGCACGGGACGAAGATCAGGCTGGACTTCAGCTTTTTTGCAGCCGCAGCCCTGCTGGGGCTGCTAGGCGGGACAGGCAGTTTCCTGCGGATGCTGGCGGCATGCACCCTGCACGAGGCGGGGCATCTTGCGGTAATGCTGCTGCTGCGCCAGCGTGTCCGGAGCATCACCTGTTACGGTGTCGGCATCTGCATCCGCCCCGCCTCCTATGGCACCTATGGACAGGATGTTCTGGTGCTGCTCGCCGGCCCGCTGTGTAATTTGTTCATGGGCGCCGGAATCTGGCTGACTGCGGGGATGACGCCCTTCGCCATGCTGCACCTTGGGTTGGGGCTGTTCAATCTGCTGCCCTATGCCCAGCTGGACGGCGGGGCAGTGCTGTACGCCCTGCTGCTCGCCGGCAATGTCACGCCACGAACGGCGGAGCAGGTGCGCAGCGGGCTGTGTCTGCTGCTGACGGTGGTGCTGCTCTGGCTGGCGATTTGTCACGGTGTGACGAATCTCACATTTTATGGGATGCTGCTCTATCTGCTGGTGACACAGTTTTTTGTGAGCAATGGAAAACCGCACCGTATCGCATCATAACTTTTAAGGCAATCCCGCACAAAGCCGTCAGGCGGGCTTTGTGCGGGATTGCTTTATGAAACAAACCTGTAACACCCGTCATTTTGCATGTGCAGGTGCGATTTTTTGTGAAACCCATTGCTTTTTTTGTCAAAATATGATATACTTGGTAAAAACGGAAGATGTGTCCGAAGTAAGGAGAATGTTTTTATGAACATCAGTACAATCGCAGCACTTGCCGGTGTTTCTCCGGCAACCGTTTCCCGCTACCTGAACCATGGCTATGTCAGCGAGGAGAAACGCAAGAAAATTCAGGAGGTCATTAGACAGACCGGCTACACGCCCAGCTCCTCCGCCCAGACTCTGCGCACCGGACGCAATAATCTCATTGGCGTCATTGTTCCGAAGATTAGTTCGGAGTCCGTGGCACGGATGGTGGACGGCATCACCGAGGCAGTGAGCCACTCGTCCTATCAGGTGCTTCTGGCGAACACCGGAAACAACACCGAGCGGGAGCTGGAGTACCTCAAGCTCTTTCGGGTGAACAACGTAGATGGCGTGATCTTCATCGGCACGCTGATGAGCAAGAAGCATCTGGCGGTGATGCGCTCTTATAAGAAGCCCATCGTGCTGTTGGGACAACAGGAGGAGGGCGTTTCCAGCCTCTATTTCGACGACTATGGTGCCGCAGTGCAGGCGACAGAGTGCCTCATTCGCTGCGGATGCCAGCGCATCGCCCACATTGGCGTGACGCTGCGGGACAAGGCTGCCGGCAGAAACCGGCGCAGCGGCTATCTGGACACCCTGCAAAACCACAAGCTTCCCATGGAGGATGCGCTGATCGCAGAGTGCGGATTCTCGGCAACAGACGGCATGCAGGGCATGGCGCAGCTGCTGGAGCGTGGGGTGAAATTTGACGGGCTGTTCTGCGCCACGGATACCATCGCTTTCGGTGCCATTAACCAGATGCGGGAGAACGGCATTCTGGTGCCGGAACACGTTCGTGTGGCAGCCGTGGGCAACAACCGGATGTCCTCCATCTATTATCCCCAGCTGACTTCCGTGAACCTCTCCCACCGCACCGGCGGTATCGAGGCGGGCGCACTGCTTATGGAGATGATCCAGAGCGGTTCAGATGTAGTTCGCAGCGCCAGAATGCAGTGCCGGCTGTACGAGAGAGAAAGCACAGGGGCAACAATGCGAAATTGATTTCATATTGTTGCATTTGGGCGACGAAAAAAGAAATAGAATTTTGGTGATTTTCAATCTTTTCAAATGGCGAAAAATCTGCTATAATAGAATCGTAAATGAAATCGATTTCACATGAACGATCACAATTAATAAAGGAGATGAGCCATATGAATTACAGAGAATCCGCAGCAGAGGTGCTGGAAAAAATCGGCGGAAAGGACAACCTGATTTCCGGCGCACACTGTGCTACACGGCTCCGTCTTGTGGTACGGGACGAAAAGCAGATCAAGAAAGAGGAGATTGAAGAGATCGATGGCGTAAAAGGCGTGTTCATCGCACAGGGACAGCTTCAGATCATCTTTGGGACAGGCGTTGTCAATCGGGTGTACGACGAGTTCGTGGCGCTGTCCGGCATTGAAACGGCATCCAAGGAGGACGTGAAGACAGCCGCCGCCCAGAAGATGAACCCGTTCAAGAAGGCGATCAAGACGCTGGGGGACATCTTCGTTCCCATCATTCCGGCAATCGTGGCGACAGGTCTGCTCATGGGACTGCTGGAGGGCTTCAGCACACTGTTTCCCGCAATGGCAGACTCCGACACCTATCAGATCTTCCATATGTTTTCCAACACGGCGTTTACATTTCTGCCCATTCTGATCGCCACCAGTGCGGCGAAAGCTTTTGGGGGCAATATGTTCCTCGGGTCGGTCATCGGCATGATCATGATCCATCCCGACCTGATGAATGCGTGGAGCGTGGCTTCGGCGGTGGAGGCAGGGGAAACGATTCCCAAGTTCTCCGTATGGTTCGGGCTGTACGACATCAACGCCGTGGGATATCAGGGACACGTCATCCCCGTCATCATTGCGGTATGGCTGATGTGCTTCCTGGAAAAGCGGCTGCACAAGATCGTGCCCGCCTCCATTGACCTCTTTGTCACCCCGCTGGTGAGCGTCGGCGTGACGGGGTATCTGGCGCTGACCGCCATCGGGCCGGTGTTCTCGCAGCTGGAAACATGGGTACTGGACGGCGTGCAGTGGCTGATTGCCGTTCCCTATGGCATTGGTGCATTCTTCATGGGCGGTCTGTACTCCACCACGGTGGTTGCCGGCGTACATCATATGTATACTATTATTGATCTGGGACAGCTCTCCAAGTACGGCGTGACCCACTGGCTGCCGCTGGCATCTGCTGCCAACATGGCACAGGGCGCAGCGTGCCTTGCCGTTGCCCTGAAGAGCCGGAACAAGAAGACCCGCTCGCTGGCATTTCCGGCAGCCCTGTCCTGCATGATGGGCATTACAGAACCGGCGATCTTCGGTGTCAATCTGCGTACCATCAAGGTGTTTATCTTTGGCTCCATCGGCGGTGCCTGCGGTGCGCTGATGACCTCGATCTTTCATCTGGGAGCAACGGCGACCGGTGTGACGGGAATCTTTGCGATTCTGCTGCACCTGAACCAGCCCATCCAGTATATCGTTTCCATGCTGGTTGCCATGGCCGTGGCATTTGGTCTGACATGGCTGTTCGGCTACAAGGAAACACCGCAGACTGCGTCCGCCTCTGCCTCTGAAAAGTAAGGAGGTGCGCAGGATGAATGTTCGAACTAAAAATCTCATTTGCGCCTGCCGGCGACTGGAGGAGACCACTTCTCCGGCACAGAAATGGCGTCCGCAGTTTCACCTCTCTCCGCCAACCGGCTGGATGAACGACCCCAACGGGCTGTGCCAGTTTCGGGGCAGCCACCATATCTTTTTCCAGTACTCGCCCTTTGATGTCCAGACGGGGCTGAACTACTGGGGGCATTTCGAAACGGCGGATTTCGTCCATTACCAGTACCACCAGCCGGCGCTTTGCAGCGACGAACAGTTCGACTGCCACGGCGTTTACTCCGGCTCTGCGCTGGAGAATGACGGGGTGCTCTACCTGTTCTACACGGGCAATGTCAAGAAAACCGGTGACGGCTACGACTACGTCAACAACGGCAGAGAGCACAACACCATTCGGGCGTGCAGTCGGGACGGCGTGAACTTCGGGGAAAAGACACTGCTTCTGAGCAACAGCGACTACCCCGGCGATGTGACCTGCCATGTGCGTGACCCCAAGGTCTGGAAGGACGCAGCGGGGGGACACATGGTGCTGGGCGCAAGACGGCGGGACGATGTGGGAGAGGTGCTGGTGTACCGTTCCGGCGATCTGCTGCACTGGACGCTGGCAAGCACCATCACCACACCGGAGCCGTTCGGCTTCATGTGGGAGTGTCCGGATTTCTTCCGGCTGGACGGCGCTCAGGTGCTCTCTTTCTCGCCGCAGGGCGTGGAGGCGCAGGATTGGAAGTACGAGAACATTTATCAAAGCGGATACTGTCTGCTGGATGGCGCATTGGAGGGGAACTACACCCTGTCGGAATTTCAGGAATACGACCACGGTTTCGACTTCTATGCGCCCCAGACATACGAGGACGAGTCCGGCAGACGCATTCTCATTGGCTGGATGGGCATGCCGGACAGCGACTATGCCTATCCGGAAAAGGAATACCAGTGGACGCAGATGCTGACCATTCCCAGAGAACTGCACGTGCGAAACGGCAGAGTGTACCAGCAGCCCGTTGCGGAGCTGCGCACTCTGCGCCGGACGGCAGCGCATCAGACCGTTGCAGGAACGGCAGCGTTTCCGGCAGCGCCGGCGTGGGAACTGGAAGTGCAGTGTTCCGGTGCTGCCCCGCTGGAAATTCGGTTTGGCGGGGATGCCCGCTTCCGCTGGGCGGATGGCATGTGCCGGCTGGAGCTGGGCAAGAGCGGCTGCGGCAGAACGCTGCGCCGGATGCCGCTGGAAACACTGGAACAGGTGCAGATTTTTCGGGACGCTTCGTCTGTGGAGATCTTTCTCAACGGCGGTGAAGCAGTCTTTTCCACACGATTCTATCCGGCAGATGACCGGCTTGAAATTACGGCAGCACAGGCAGAGGCAACACGCTGGACGCTGGCTGCCATGGAGATCAGAAAGGATGGCGAATCATAATGAAAAAACTATTGGCAATTGGAGAAGCACTCATTGATTTTATTCCGGCACAGCGGGACTGCCTGCTGAAAGAAGTGGAACAGTTCACCCGTGTCTGCGGCGGCGCACCGGCGAATGTGGCAGCAGCTGCGGCAAAGCTGGGCGGCGACAGCAGTCTGATCTCCCAGCTGGGCAGGGACGCTTTCGGGGACTACATTGTGGATACGCTGGCGGATGCAGGCGTGGACACCAGCAAGATCTGCCGTACCGACCGTGCCAACACGGCGCTGGCGTTCGTCTCCCTGAAAGCGGACGGCAACCGTGACTTCTCGTTCTACCGGAAGCCCAGCGCGGACATGCTGCTGGAACCGGAACAGCTGGAGGAGGCGTGGTTTGCCAACACCGGCGTGCTGCACTTCGGGTCGGTATCTCTCATTGATGCGCCCATTCAGAAGACGCACCGCCGTGCCATTTCTCTTGCCAAAGAGCACGGCGCAATCGTCAGCTTCGATCCCAACATCCGCCTGCCCCTGTGGGACAGTCCGGAAACGTGTCAGGCACGGGTGCGGGAGTTCCTGCCCTTTGCGGACATCGTGAAGCTGTCCGACGAGGAGCTGGAATTTGTGACCGGCGAGAGCGACATCCGGACAGCAGCGCAGAAGCTGTTTGCCGGCGGCTGTCAGGTCATTCTGTATTCCATGGGCAAGGAAGGCGCTATGCTGCTTACCCCGCAGGGCAGCTGGACAAAGAAAAATCTGGAAGTCACCGTCAAGGATACCACCGGCGCAGGGGATGCCATTATGGGCGCACTGCTCTACTGTCTGACAGCAGGCGATGTGACGAAGGACAATCTGGCAAAGGTGACGCCGGCACAGTGGCAGGCATGGCTGACATTCGCCGTAGCCTACGCCAACTACAGCGTGACCGGAAGCGGTGCAATCGCATCCTATCCGACCCACGCTGTATTTCAGGACTGGGTATCGCAGCACTATGAAAACTGAAAGGAGCACGGGATCATGTTTGGGATTTTGAAAAAGGATAAGAGCAAGGCTGCTGTTTCGGAAGCACCGGCAAACGCACTGCTGGCTGCGCAGAACGGAACCATCATCCCCATTGAAAAGCTGCCGGATCCGGTGTTCTCCGGAAAGGTGCTGGGGGACGGCTACGCCATTGACCCCACAGACGGCAAGGTGCTTTCGCCGGTTTCGGGAACCATTGTAGACGTACAGGACACCCTCCACGCCTATTGTCTGGAGACGGACGATGGGCTGGAACTGCTGGTGCACATCGGCATCAATACCGTGGAGCTGAAGGGAGAGGGCTTCCGCACCAAGCACAAGACCGGCGACCGCATCCGTGCCGGCGAACTGCTGGTGACGGTAGACTTGGCGCTGTTGCGGAAAAAGCAGATTTTGCCGTATACCATTGTCCTCATCTCCAACGTGGATGAATTGCAGGCAATCCACCCCAACTATACCGAGGCGACCGCAGGACAGACCGTGGCGCTGACTTACGAGAAATAACCGGCGGTGTGCCGTCCATAGATACCAAAAACCGGAGCACTCCACAGGGAGAATGCTCCGGTTTTTTTATGGGATATGCGTCAGGATTTGATTAGAAGTCGACTTCCAGATCGTAGTAGCAGGCTTTCAGCAGCTTTTCCATCTCCTCCTGCGAGGGCTGGCGGGGATTGGAACCGGTGCAGGCATCGCCGATGGCGTTGGCTGCGACCTCCGGCAGCTTCTGGAGGAATTCGGCTTCGTCGATGACGGAGCTGTCTGCCTTGACACCGCCCTTGCCGTAGTTCTGGATGGACTGCGGGATGTCCAGCTGGTCGTTCATCTTCCGCAGCTCGGCAACCAGTGCAGCTACCTTTTCCTCGGTAGTGCTGCCGCCCAGCTGAATGAAGTCTGCGATCTCGGCATAGCGAACGGCAGCCTCTGGATTCTTGGCGTTGTACTGGATGACCTTGGGCAGGTACATGGCGTTGGCACAGCCGTGGATGATGTGGTCACCGGTGTAGGCAGCGCCGGTCTTGTGCGCCATGGAGTGCACGATGCCAAGCAGTGCGTTAGAGAACGCCATACCGGCAAGGCACTGTGCGTCGTGCATGTCTGCCCGTGCCTGCATGTCGCCGTCATAGGACTTTTTCAGATTGTTGTGAATCATCTTGATGGCGTGGAGTGCCAGCGGGTCGGTATAGTTGCAGTGCAGGGTGGAAACATATGCCTCAATGGCGTGAGTCATGGCATCCATACCGGTGTGCGCCGTCAGCTTCTTGGGCATGGTCTCTGCCAGCTCCGGATCCACAATAGCAACGTCCGGCGTGATGTTGAAGTCCGCCAGCGGGTACTTGATACCCTTGTGGTAGTCCGTGATGACGGAGAACGCTGTGACTTCGGTTGCAGTACCGGAAGTGGAGGGGATTGCGCAGAACTTCGCCTTGGTGCGGAGGGTGGGGAAGCTGAACGGGGTGATCAGTGCCTCAAAGGTGGTGTCCGGATACTCGTAGAATACCCACATTGCCTTTGCCGCATCAATGGGAGAACCGCCGCCCATGGCAACGATCCAGTCCGGCTGGAACTCCCGCATTGCCTCTGCACCCTTCATAACGGTTTCCACAGACGGATCCGGCTCAACGCCCTCGAACAGCTTGACCTCCATGCCGGCTTCTTTCAGGTAATCCACCGCCTTGTCCAAAAAGCCGAAGCGCTTCATCGAACCGCCGCCGACTACGACAATTGCCTTTTTGCCGGTGAGCGTTTTCAGGGTCTCCAGTGCGCCTGCACCGTGATAAAGATCTCGGGGTAATGTAAATCTGCCCATGATGATTCCTCCTTGCATAAATTCAATGAACTTTTGGAATATTTCTGTGCGGAATGTTGCAGGAAAACGCCTAGCACGGTTAAATTGCACTAACTGTAAATATAGCAACAACGCTTGGAGCGTGCTGTATCTGCCAGAAATTGTGCATTTTCCCGAAGAAACGCCTACTTGCTATTCCACTCTTAGTATAAAACTTTCTTTGGAATCTGTAAATAGGGTATCTTGTAAATATTTTGTGAATCGCGGGAGATTCAATGTAATCGTTACAAATTATTCCGATTTAGCGGGCAGAAGTGCGGTATTGGAGAGGAGACATGCCGATCTGCTGCCGAAAGACCCGATTAAAATAGCTGATGCTGCCGTAGCCGCAGTTCAGGGCGATCTCCAGCACGGTTTCGTCCGTCTCCCGCAGGAGCACCCGTGCTTTTTCGATGCGGACGGTATTCAGATAGGCGGTGAAGTTCTGACCGGTCGCCGTCCGGAAGTAGCGGGAGAAGTACTTCTCGGAGAGGTGGAATGTCTCCGCCATGGTGGGGATGGTCAGGTCGGATTCGGAGTGCTGCTGGATGTATTCCAGCATCTGTTTCAGCTGTTGGCTCTTCTTGCTGGGAGACTGGGGAACGGCGAGAAAGCGCTTTCGCCGGAGCAGCTCCGCAATAAGCTGGAGCAGCAGCGCCTTGATCATGAGTTCGTATCCCGCTGCTTTTTGTTCCGCAGCGGTGAGAATGCGGCGGAGCAGGTCGGCGATCCACGCCTGATCTTCCTCTGCCGGCTGGACGGGGAAATGCATGGTATTCTGGATGAGGGGTTCCAGATACGCCTGTGCGTTGTCGCCGGTCTGGAAGGCGAGAGCGTGGAGGGGAAAGATAAAAGTGTGGTAGACCAGTGCAGCGTCCTCGGCGAGGATGCGGTGGAGCTGCTGGGGGTTGATGAAGAAGAGGTCGCCGGCGTGTGCCTGAAAGGTCTGCGCACCGATGGTGACTTCTGCGGTGCCCTGTTCCATTTGCATGATTTCCATGCTGTTGTGCCAGTGGAGCTGGATTTGGAAGCTGGGCTGTTCGGGACGAGTGGTAAAGCACGCCATAGGGAAGCGTGGCGTGCCGTGTCTGACCTTTTCATACAGGCGCTGTTTTTCCATGGGGAGTCCTCCGAAAAAAGTAGAAATAGTACAAGATTCTGCGGAAATAGTGTTAGAATTCGCCGAATATTCCAGATATAATATAACTATAACACAGAACCGGAGGGATGTCAACGCCTCCGGAATCGCCGAGGAGGTTTTCTTATGAAATTTCAGGATCAGTTTATGTGGGGCACTGCTTCCGCAGCTTATCAGGTAGAGGGCGCATACGCAGAGGACGGCAAAGGTCTGAGCGTGTGGGATGCTTATACACAGGAGAGCGGACACGTTGCCCACGGCGAAAACGGCAACGTTGCCTGCGACCATTACCACCGGTTTCGGGAGGATGTTCAGACCATGCGGGAAATGGGCGTAAAGAACTACCGCCTCTCCATCAGCTGGCCGAGAGTTATCCCCAACGGCACCGGCGAGGTGAACCAGAAGGGCTTGCAGTTCTACTCTGATCTGGTGGACGAGCTGCTGGCAAACGGCATTGAGCCGCTGGTGACCCTGTTCCACTGGGACTACCCTTATGCCCTGCACAAGAGAGGCGGCTGGCTGAATCCGGCGGCATCCGATTGGTTTGCAGAGTACGCCAAGGTCGTGGTAGATGCGCTGTCCGATCGGGTACAGTACTGGATGACGCTGAACGAACCGCAGGTGTTCGTGGGCTGCGGCTATGCCATCGGGAAGTTCGCACCGTTCCAGACGCTGCCGGTGAGAGATCTGGCGCAGATCTCCCATAACGTCCTGCTGTCCCACGGCAAGGCAGTAAAGGTCATTCGGGAACATGCCAAGAAAAAGCCCATCGTCGGCTTCGCATTCTGCACGCCTTGCTGGACACCGGAGAACGATTCTCCCGAGGCTGTGGAAGAGGCACGCCGCAAGAGCTTTTCCATTTCCAGAGGACGCCTGTGCTTTGACGCGGCGTGGTGGGCAGATCCCATCGTGCTGGGGGACTATCCCAAGGAGGCATACGAGGTGCTGGGCGACGACATGCCGCAGATCGCACCGGGTGATCTGGAGTGCATTTCCCAGCCCATTGACTTCTACGGTGTCAACATCTATGAGAGCAAGGCAAACGAGAATCCGGACGGTTATGCAGAAAACGCATACCTGGGCTGCGCCAGAACCCAGATGGGCTGGCCGGTGACACCGGAGGCACTTTACTGGGGTCCGAAGTTCCTGTATGAGCGGTACAGAAAGCCCATTCTCATCACGGAAAACGGCATGGCAAGCCACGACTGGGTACAGCTGGACGGCAAGGTACACGATCCCCAGAGAATCGACTACATGAAGCGCTATCTGCGGGAGCTGTACCGTGCAACACAGGACGGCATCGATGTGATGGGCTACATGTACTGGTCGGTTATGGACAACTTCGAGTGGGCAGACGGCTACGACAAGCGGTTTGGTCTGGTGCACGTGGACTACTGCACTCAGAAGCGCACCATCAAGGATTCCGGCTACTTCTATCGAGATGTCATCCGCACCAACGGCGAGGCAATCTTCTCCGATACCTGGGAGGGCTGATGCTCATACGAGGGGATGCAAGAAAGTAATCCTTTGGATTTGCGGAAATGACCCCTCAGTCAGCCTACGGCTGCCAGCTCGTACTGAGCGGTTCCCTCTGCCCTTCGGGCATCTCCCCACCCCGTGGGGAGTCACCCCTTTCAGGGGAGCCTAAATAGAAAAAATAGAAAGGCTGCGGCAGGGGAAACTTTGCCGCAGCCTTTTGTGTTGCTTTGGAAAACGGAAATCAGTCGCCGAAAGAGATACCCAGATTTCTTGCGGTGGTGACCAGCTGGTCATCCGGCAAAACGAACTTGGTCTTGCCGGCGATGTCCTCCAGCTTGTTGGCAGTGATCGTACCGCCCACCTTGGCAACGGTCATGCCGTACTGTCCCTTGCGGATGAGTTCCGCAGCGTACACGCCGAACTGTGTCGCCAGGATCCGGTCATAGGCGCTGGGGCTTCCGCCACGGAGCATGTGTCCCGGTACGCAGACTCGTGCCTCCAGACCGGTTTTCTGCTGGATCTGTGCGGCGATGCGGTTGGTAGCGGTGGTGATGCCTGCTTCAGCACGGCGGCGTGCACGCTCTTTTTTCTTGAGCTTTGCCTCGTCCTGATCGAAACAGCCCTCTGCCACGGCGATGATGGAGAAGTTCTTGCCGCTCTCGCTGCGCTTGGTGACGGATTTGCAGATCTTGTCGATGTCATAGGGGATCTCCGGAATCAGAATGATGTCCGCACCGCCGGCGATTCCGGCGTTCAGCGTCAGCCAGCCCGCCTTGTTGCCCATGATCTCACAGAGCAGGATGCGGGAATGGCTGTTGGCGGTGGTGTGCAGGCGATCCAGTGCGTCGGTGGCGATGTCCACGGCGGTGTGGAAGCCGAAGGTGACATCCGTACCGAAAATGTCGTTGTCAATGGTCTTGGGCAGTCCGATGACGTTCAGCCCCTCCTCGGACAGCAGCTGTGAGGTCTTGTGCGTGCCGTTTCCGCCCAGTGTCAGCAGGCAGTCCAGCTTCTGTGCCTGGTAAGTTTTTTTCATGTTGGCGACCTTGTCCACGTTGTCATCGCCGATGACCTTCATCATCTTGAACGGCTGGCGCTTGGTGCCGAGAATCGTGCCGCCTCGTGTCAGAATGCCGGAAAAGTCGTCCGGCGACATGACACGGCACATGTTGTGGATCAGCCCGTAGTAGCCGTCGGCAATGCCGATGATCTCCACGTTGTCTGTGCCCAGCATCTCATAGCATGCCTTTGCCACGCCGCGAATGGTTGCGTTCAGTCCGGGACAGTCGCCGCCGCTTGTCAAAATACCAATTCTCCGTTTCATGAAACAGCCTCCTTTGGTGCATCCTGTGCAGGTGCACACTTTGTTTGATTCGGGAACTCCCGAATGGACTTCCGGTTTATTATACCATTTTTCTGCCGGAAAAGTCAAGAATTTACCTTGGTAAAATCTGTGGGACGAAACGTAAATTTTAGGAAAAGCTTCCTCCGAAAGGGGTGATTCTCCACGAGGTGGGGAGATGCCCGAAAGGCAGAGGAAACCCCTCAGTCAGTGCTACGCACTGCCAGCTCCCCTTTCAGGGGAGCCTTATTTCTCCATGCTTCACATAACTTTAGGAAAATTTTTCCCGCAGTGCCGCCAAATCCTTGCCGTCCACGGCACCGCTCCTGTCATAGTCCGCCGCCTGTGTCTGCTTTTTCGAGAGGGTCTCCTGCCGGAGCAGGTACTTTTGCAGCAGGATCACGTCAGAGATGCGCACCTCGCCGTCCAGATTGACATCGCCGGCAGCGGGGGCGTCGTCCGGTTCGCTGGTGATGGGATAGGATTTCAGGTCGGGCAGCTCGTCCAGCGTGATGCAGTACTCGCTGTTGTAGATCTCCTTGAGGTTGTCCGCCGGATTGTTCTGTTCGCTGGTGAGGTAGTTCATATACCACGGACAGAAGTACAGCCAGCGTGCCCGGTCTTTCTCCAGATTTTCCAGCGAGGGAATGGTGTCGTTCTCCGCCATGGCGACCATTTTCTGTCCGTTGGTGCTCTGTACCAGACTGTAGAATGTGGAGGAGATGGAGCTGAGGTTTGGCTTGCCGTCCACGGCGTTGTACTTGTCATAGCCCACGATGTCCACCACATCGTCTCCCGGGTACCAGTCCGGCGAGGTGGAATAGGTGTAGCTGTTCCAGACCCAGATGAGGTTGTCCAGCCCATAGACATTGGTCAGCTGGTCGTACAGCAGGCGGTAGAGCTTCTTGCACGGCTCCGGCCCCTCTGCGCCCCACCAGAACCAAGCGCCCTCTGCCTCGTGAAGGGGACGCCACAGCACGGGCACATCCGCATCCTTCAGTTTTTTCAGCTGCTTGGCGATCTCGGCGATGTCCGCCATGAGTACTTTGTTCTCCCACGTGCCCTCTTCCAGCGCTTTGGAGACGCTGAATGTGGTGTAGTTGGCGTTGGCGGATTTCACGTAGAAGTTACGCTCTGTGCCGCCCTCCTCCGACGGCACACGCCAGTGCCATACCAGCGCAGCGATGCCCTTGTACTCGCTGACCCACTGAACCGCACGTTCTGCGGCGTTGTCGTCCCATGTGGCACCGTCGTAGTAGTTCAGGAAATCAATGCCGCGGATGGCGCACATCTTGCCGGTGGTCTTTTTCAGATACTCGAATTCCTGTTCGTTGTCCTTGATATAGTTGGTGGGGTCGGCGTACAGGTTATAGTTGTGGGAGCCGCAGTACTCCTGCTGTCCGGAGATGATGTGCTTGCCGTACTGATCGCACAGATAGCTGTACAGCCGCTTGGCGGCATCGGAGGCGTTGGGGTTGGAGAGCTGGCGGGTGGGGGAGAGATTGGACAGGCTTTCGTCCGCCGGCTTTATGGTGAGGTAGTCAAAGAACGTGTAACCCCAGTAAGCGCTCAGTTCAATGGTGTTGACGCCCTTGTCCAGCATGACCACGCCGCCGGAGGTCTCCTCGAATTTCAGGTTGTGGGAGAAGCTGACCTCCCCCTGGTTCACGCCGTTGACGTTGAGATACTGCACCTTTTTGTTGCTGTCGTATGGCTCGCAGTAGGAGATGGCGAGTTCGTACAGGCCTGCCTCCTCCACCGTGACCTCCAGACTGACAGTCGTGCCCTTTTGGTCGAGGTAGGAGAAGCCGCCGGAGGCGTTGGTGAGGTCGAAGTCCTCGCCGGAGCCGTCCTCCTGCGTGTTGCCTTTCCAGCCGCTGTCGTAGATTTTTCCGCCGCTGGTCTTGCCGTTCTCAAACTCGTATTTCTGCACGGCAGTGTCCGCTGCTGCGGTGGAAAGAGCAGCGCTGGAGAGGGGCAGCGCCGTGACCCCGCAGACTGCCGCCAGTGCGCAGGCAGCGACGGCGTGTTTTTTCAAATGTTTCAATGGAATATCCTCCTTTGGTCATCATTTACGGAAACAAAATTGATTTTTGGAATATACTCTTAGTATACCACAAAAATGCGGGCGTTGCAAGATGATTTTTCGACAGAAAATATTTTGATACACAAAAAGCGTCCGCCCCATTGCCGGAGCGAACGCAATTCTCAGTCGGTATAATCCCGGTCGAACGTGATGACCACCTGGCACTCCTCGCCGTGCTGCCGGAGTGCCTCCACGATGCGATCCTGAAGCTGCTGGTTCTTGCACTTGCAGCCAAAGGGGACGACCACATCGAAGATCATCTTACAGGACGAATCGCCTGCCACCATGCGAAAGTCGTGGAAGCTCAGCCCCAGCTGCATCTCCCCGATGATCTGCCCCACCAGCGCCCGACAGGCGTTGACCTGCGGATTGTCCTGTTCGATGGGGTCCATGTGGATGGTCATGAGGATGTGCAGCTTCTCGTAGATCTCCCGCTCGATGGTGTCCACCACTTCGTGCACCTCCACCAGATCGGCATTGCTGCGCACCTCCACGTGGCAGCTGCCGATCATGTTCAGCGGGCCGTAGTCGTGGATCATCAGGTCATGCAGCCCCAGAATCTGCGGCGATTCCAGCACCATTTCCCGCAGCTTTTGCGTCACCTCCGGACTCGCCGGCCGTCCCAGCAGCTCGCCGACGGTGTCCCGGATGATGTCATAAGCTGTCTTTAGAATAAACAGGGATACGGCAACGCCCATCACCCCGTCCACGGGGAGGTCAGTCACCAGCGAGAGCAGCAGTGCTAGGATGGTAGCACCCGTGGCGATCACGTCGCTGCGGCTGTCCTTGGCGGTGGCGATCATAACGGCGGAGTCGATGCGCCTGCCAAGACGGGCATTGAACCACGCCATCCACAGCTTCACGCCAACCGATGCCAGCAGCGTCACCAGCGTTGCAGCGTGGAACGCCACCTGTTCCGGATGCAGAATTTTTTCGGCGGAGTTCCGGAGCAGCTCGAAGCCCATGAGGGCGATCATCACGGCGATGACCAGCGAGGTCAGGTACTCCATGCGCCCGTGGCCAAAAGGGTGGTCTTTGTCGGCGGGCTTTGCCGCAAGCTTATAGCCGAACAGCGTCACCAGACAGCTGGCGCAGTCCGACAGGTTGTTGAAAGCATCCGAGATGATGGCGATGGAGTTGGAGAGCACGCCGACGCTGTACTTCAGGGCGAACAGCACGATGTTGCAGAGCATCCCCACCACGCTGCTCAGCGTGCCGTATGCCTTCCGTACCGTGGGGTCAGAAGTCTGTTCCCAGTTGCGGATGAACTTTCGAATCAAAAAATTCATGCGGATCGCCCTCCTTTTCCAAACCATCCTATGCGTCTCGAAATGCAATTATGTTTCAAGATAGCCGGCACAAACTCGCCATAACGTAAGAAAGCGCCCCCGGAGAACTCCGAGGGCGCCGTGATCTGGCGGAGATGGTGGGATTCGAACCCACGGAACGTGTTACCGTTCAAACGATTTCGAGTCGTTCCCGTTATGACCACTTCGATACATCTCCACATCCGCTGTCCGTGACCGGTACAACAAGACAAGAAATATTATAGCACATCGCTTCAAAAAATGCAAGCGTTTTTTGAAATTCGTGATTTTGCACAAGTTTTCGCCTGCGTTTTCGCTTTGCTTATAGGATTTGTCGTTTTTCCGGAATTTCCGCCTCCGTTTCTTGACTTTGCTCCGAAAAAGTTATACAATAGAAAAGATGTTATGTTTTTAGAGCTTGTTCCGAAGGGAGCTTCTGACCATGAAAAAATTTTTTGCAAGCCTGTCGCACAGTGCAAAGGTCACACTGGTGACTTGCGGTTGTTTTCTCCTCCTCACCATGCTGATCCTCACGTTCTTTATGCTCGTTCCGGTGAAAGTGAGCAGCAACGCCAACCACGTCAACGATGACCTCATTGTCACGACCGCTGTGACGCAGGCGACGGCAGAGACGACTGCCGAGGCGACGGGAACAACGTTCCACCGCCAGACCACGGACAAAAACCGGAAGTCTGTCACCACCACTACCGTGGCACGGGGCAACGGCTGGCAGAGTGACGGCTACGACACCTACGGCAACGACACGGACAACGGCTATGACAATGGATACGATGTGATACCGGAAGAGCCGGCTTACACCAGTCCCGGCTACGATTACTCCACACCGGACAGCCCGTCATATACCCAGCCGGCACCGGTCTACACGGATCCGCCGGCACCGGTCTACACCAATCCGCCCGCACCGGTGGAAACCATTCCCGCACCGGACAGCGACAATATGTACGATTGATCGAGCCTGACGAACCGGACGAACCTGCCTTGTGCGGTGGGTTCGTCTTTTTCATGGAAAGGATGCGTTTTTATGGCTGTAAAAGGGGAAACCAATCTGTTCGACTATCTGCTGTGGCGTGGCGACCTGACGTTTGCACAGGCGCCATTCTGTCCGGTGGATAACCTGATCTTCAGCTGCCTTGCCTACCTCAATTGGAACAGCATTGCCGACGGGAAATTTCCACGGCAGGCGGTGACGCTGGAGACGGCAGCCTCCATCTGGGAAGCGATGCCCGCCTCGTGGAAACAGGGGGAGGAGAAACACGCCCAGCTGCTGCACGCTGCCGCAGGGTGTGAACGGTTTCGGAGCGTGCGCCTGTTCCACTATGCGGAGCGGTTCAGCGAAGAGCGCCAGCAGCAGTTCTCCGCCACCACATTCCTGCTGGATGCGGATGACAAGACGGTCTATGTGGCGTTTCGCGGGACGGACAACACGCTCGTCGGCTGGCGGGAGGACTTCAACATGTCCTTCCAGTCGGAGGTGCCCTCCCAGACGGATGCGGCGGCGTATCTGCGGGAGATCCTCGCCATGGGCTTTTCCAATGTGCTGGTGGGCGGGCACTCCAAGGGCGGCAATCTGGCGGTATTCTCCGCTGTCCATGCGCCACGCCACATGGTGCAGCGGATTCAGGCGGTCTATAACAACGACGGCCCCGGCTTCGCCAACCACCTGCTGGAAACTGCCTCGTTCTGGTACCTGAAAGACCGCATCCACACGTTTGTCCCGCAGGACTCCGTCATCGGCATGCTGCTGGAACACGATGAGGACTATCAGGTGGTATACAGCAGGCAAAAGGGCTTGCAGCAGCACAACCCCTTTTCGTGGTGCGTGCTGGGAAACGACTTCTGCTATGTGCGGGACATCAGTTCCACCAGCCGTATTCTGGACAATTCCCTGCGGGAGTGGATCATGGATATGACACCGGACGAACGGGAACAGCTCACCGACATCCTGTTCCAGCTGCTCAACCGCACCGATGCCAAGACCGTGCGGGAGCTGGCTGCCGGCGGACCGGGGACGATTTTCCAGATGATCCAGGCGTTCGGCGGAATGTCCGCCAGCCAGCGCGGCATGATGACCACGCACCTTGCGGAGCTGGTGCAGAAGATTCTCAGCAGCACCGCTGGCTACAGCACTCTGCCGCCCGGCAAGCCGAACCGTCTGCTGGAACAGCACCGCTAAAATGTGCTGTTGGAAAGTATTCCAATTCCGGAAACAATTCTTTTTGGAATTCTGTGCAGAATTGCAAGAAAAAACCGCTTGAAAACCTACAAAACCTATGTTATAATAGAAGTTAACCATCGGGAATGTTACGTTTCGGTAATGCTCCTGTAAAACGCACCAACAATTTTGAATTCGTTTTTTGAAAAGAGGACACAGAATATGAAGATCTCAACGAAAGGACGGTATGCCTTGCGGATGATGCTGGATCTGGCGATGCATCCGGAGGGGTTTGTTGCTCTGAAAGACATTGCGGAGCGACAGAGCATTTCCAAAAAGTATCTGGAGCAGATCGTGCCTATGCTGAACAAGGCGGAGCTGCTGCGCACCAACCGCGGCTATCAGGGCGGCTATATGCTGGCAAAGAAACCGTCGGAGTACACCGTGGGGGAGATTTTGCAGGTCACAGAGGGCTCGCTCAGCCCCGTGGCATGTCTGCAATATGAGGTCAACGACTGCCCCATGGCGGATACCTGTATGACGCTGCCCGTGTGGAAAGGGCTGTACCGCACCATCCAAGACTACCTGTACAGCATCACCTTACAGGATATCATTGACAATACCGTGGAACACGGCAATAACTTCTGCATCTGAGGAGAGGAGAATCATATCATGACGCCAATGACGCAACTGATTCAGGAGCGTATCCTGCGCCTGAAACAAGAAAAGAACGCCTGCATTCTGGCACACTGCTATCAGACTCACGACATTCTGGAGGTCGCCGACTATGTGGGAGATTCCTTCGGTCTGGCACAGAATGCCTCCAAGACGGATTGCAGCACTGTAATCATGTGCGGCGTCCGCTTTATGGCGGAGACGGTCAAAATTCTTTCGCCGGAAAAGCGGGTGCTGCTGCCCAAGGCAGAGGCTGGCTGCCCCATGGCGGAACAGCTGGATCCGGAGATGCTCCGGCAGCTTCAGGCGGCATATCCGGACTACACCACCGTCGCCTATATCAACACCACGGCAGAGCTGAAAACCCTCTGTGATGTCTGCGTCACCTCGTCCTCTGCCGTCAAGATCATCCGGAATATGGATGCGGAAAAGATCCTGTTCATTCCGGACTGCAATCTGGGGGACTATATTTCAAAGCAGGTGCCGGAAAAGCAGTTCCAGCTCATCCACGGCGGCTGCCCCACCCATGTGCGCATGACCAGGGACGACGTGCTCCGTGCCAGGGCTGCCCACCCCAATGCGCTGCTTCTGGTGCATCCGGAATGCCGGCCGCAGGTCACCGAAATGGCGGACTTCGTGGGAAGCACCACCGAGATCATGCACTATGCGGAGAACTCGGACGCACGGGAGTTCATTATCGGCACCGAGAACAGCATCGTCCAGCATCTGGGCATCTCCCATCCGGAGAAGCTGTTCTATGCCCTCTCCAAGGACTGCGTCTGTCACAATATGAAGGTCACCACCATCGCCGATGTGCTGCACTGTCTGGAGGGCACGGACGGAGAGGAGATTCTGCTGGAGGAATCTGTCCGGCTCCGTGCGAAGAAGAGCATTGACGAGATGATCCGCCTTGGGAAATAACATGGAAAAGCCGAGAGCGTTGATTGCCATGAGCGGCGGCGTGGACAGTTCTGCCGCTGCGGCGCTGATGTGCAGCCGGGGGTACGAGTGCGTTGGTGTGACCATGAAGCTGTACGACGCAGAACAGACCGACTCCAGCCGGCTGAAAGCGTGCTGCACGCTGGAAGATGCGGAGGACGCACGAAGCGTCGCCTATCGTCTGGGAATGCAGTACTATGTGTTCAATTTCAAGGAGGACTTCCGGGAACAGGTCATCGGGCGCTTTGTGGACGCCTACGAGCGGGGGGAGACGCCGAACCCCTGCATTGACTGCAACCGCTATATGAAGTTCGAGAAGCTCTATCAGCGGGCACGGGTGCTGGGGTATGATACCATTGTCACAGGACACTACGCCCGCATCGCCTATGATGAGACATCTGGCAGGTGGCTGCTGAAAAAGGGCAGAAATGCCGCCAAAGACCAGAGCTACGTGCTGTACGCCATGACGCAGGAAGAGCTGGCACACACTCAGTTTCCGCTGGGGGAATTTGAGAGCAAGGACGAGGTGCGGAAGCTTGCGGCGAGCTACGGCTTCATCAATGCGGAGAAGCACGACAGTCAGGACATCTGCTTTGTGCCGGACGGGGACTATGCCGCATTCATTGAGCGGTACACCGGAAAGCAGTACCCCCACGGCAACTTCATCGACGAGTCCGGCAGGGTGCTGGGAGAGCATCAGGGTCTGATCCGCTACACCATCGGGCAGCGGCGAGGACTGGGCATTGCCGCCGGAAAGCCGGTCTATGTGTGCCGGAAATCCGTGGCGGACAATACGGTGACGCTGTCCGATTCTGCAAGCCTGTTTTCCACCCGGCTCACCGCCAGAGATTTCAACTGGATCGCCTTTGCCCAGCCGCCGGAGCACCCCATTCGTGTGGCGGCAAAGCCACGGTATCGTGCCAAGGAAGCGCCGGCAACGGCAGAGGCGCATCCGGACGGCACCGTCACCATCACCTTCGATCAGCCCCAGCGTGCCATTACCGCCGGACAGGCAGTCGTCCTGTATGATGGGGACACCGTCATCGGCGGCGGAACGATTTGCCAATGAACCTGTCCGGAAAACCGGATTTTTCAAGCGGGACGGATGCACCGGTTTGGTGCGTTCGTCCTGTTTTTTATGGGAGAGATTCCTGTAGGGACAGGTTGTGCCGTGTCCGGGATTTCAGACAAAAAATAGGTTGAATTTCTCCTGGATTTCTGCTATAATAAAAGAAAAGGAGGGGTTCGTATGAACATTGATACCAATACGATTTTTTCCATGACGGAGGCAAACCAGAATTTTTCCATGGTCACAAGGGCAGTCGATCAGTACGGCACAGCCATCATTTTCAAGAACAACAAGCCACGCTATGAAGTGCGGGTGTTCGAGGATGTGGCGCAGGATGAAACCGCAGCAGACAAGGACGTTCTGGAGATTTCGAACCGGCTGCTCCAGCGGAACGCAGCGGTCTATGAGGAACTTGCGAAATGATTCGATTGACGACGCAGCAGGTGAAAATGCTCCATCGGGATGTGATTGCACAATCTGGCGGCTCGCCGGAAATTCGGGATGAGGGCTTGCTGGAATCGGCATTGCATGCACCGTTCCAGACGTTTGCGGGAATAGAATTGTGTACCCAACCATCGTGGAAAAAGCGGCGCATTTGGGGTACAGCCTCATCAAAAATCACGCATTTGTGGACGGAAACAAAAGAATTGGAACGCATGTGATGCTGGTTTTTTTGATGCTGAATGGGGTTGAAGTGGTCTATGAGGATGCTGATCTGATTGCATTGATTCTCGGTGTGGCTGCGGGAGAAATCTCTTCGGAACAACTGCTTGCGTGGCTAAAGGCGCACATTGGCTGAAAATACGACGGGACGGATGCACCGGTTTGGTGCGTTCGTCCTGTTTTTTATGGGAGAGATTCCTGTAGGGAAAGGGCAATCTTTAAAATCCCAATTCCCCGACGAATTTCTGTTTCCGTCTTTACAAATTTGTAGGATTATGCTATAATAAAAAAAGATTCTGCGAACTTGCGGAGTTGTATGATTTTTTACTGGATGTGACAGTGCGGTGCGCTGTAGGAGCCGGAGCCGGCTCGAAATAATAAGGAGGTCCATATGATTACCAACGACGGTACGATCATTCAGATCAAACACGAGATCCTGTGCGAAGTCGCGAAGCTGGTGTTTGCCGGAAAATTTCAGGCGGAAAAGGACGAGCTGCCCTACCGCATGATGCCCGGTCCCAAGGCGAGCTATCGCTGCTGCGTCTACAAGGAACGGGAGATCGTGCGGCAGAGAATCCGCCTTGCCGAGGGCCACAACCCCCAGGGCGCACGCAACGACCTTGTGGTACAGGTGGTACACGCTGCCTGCGAGGACTGCCCGATCTCCCGTTACGTCGTGACCGACAACTGCCAGAAGTGCATGGGCAAGGCGTGCCAGCAGTCCTGCAACTTCGGCGCCATTGATATCGGCAGAACCCGTGCCCACATCGACCCCCAGAAATGCCGGGAGTGCGGCAAGTGTGCGGCGGCATGTCCCTATAACGCCATCGCCGACCTGATTCGTCCCTGCCGCCGGAGCTGCCCTGTGGGGGCGATCTCCATGGACGAGAACGGCATCTGCATGATCGATGAGAAAAAGTGTATTCAGTGCGGCCGCTGTATTCACAGCTGTCCGTTCGGCGCCATCAGCTCCAAGTCCTGCATCGTGGACGTCTGTCAGGCGATCATGGACGGCAAGCGGGTCTATGCCATGATGGCACCCTCCGCCGAGGGACAGTTCGGCACGGACATCACCTTCGAGAGCTGGCGCAACGCTCTGAAGGAAGTGGGCTTCACCGATCTGGTGGAGGTCGGTCTGGGCGGCGATATGACCGCCTACGCTGAGGCAAAGGAGTGGACAGAGGCGTACAGCGTGGGCAAGAAACTGACCACCTCCTGCTGCCCCGGCTTCGTCAACATGATTCGCCTGCACTATCCGGATTTGGAGGAGCACATCTCCACCACCGTTTCGCCCATGTGCGCCGTGTCCCGCTGGATCAAGGCAAAAGACCCTGAGGCAGTGACGCTGTTCATCGGGCCGTGCATCGCCAAGAAGAGCGAGGTGCTCGACCAGAAAATTCCCGGCAACGCCGACTATGCCATGACCTTTGGCGAGATTCGTGCCGTCATTCGGGCAAAGGGCGTCACCATCAAGGAGGCGGAAGAGGTTTGTCAGGAGGCGAGCACCTTCGGCAAGTGGTTCGGCAACAGCGGCGGCGTGACTGCTGCGGTTCTGGAGAGCATGAAGGAACAGGGCGTGACTGACGATGTGCACGTAGAGTGCTGCAACGGTGCGGATGCCTGCAAGCGTGCCCTGCTGATGCTGAAGATGGGACGCTTCCCCGGCGATTTCATCGAGGGTATGGCGTGCGAGGGCGGTTGCGTCGGCGGCCCCAGCCGTCACGTGGATGTGGCAAAGTTCAAGCGCACACGGGAAACCATGATTAAAAAGGCGGACAGCCGGAATGTCAGAGAGAATCTGGAAAAGTTCGGCGCAGAGCGTGTTCCCATGGGACGGGATCCGCAGTAAGCCGTGGGCAGAAAAGACAGAGGACGGGTACACCAGAGCGGTGTATCCGTCCTTTTTGATGCTGAGAGCTCGTGTTCATAGGCGTCTATCTACGGCAATACCGCACAAAGAGCGTCTGGCGACTTTGCACGCCATCTGCTTGCAAATT
>OGDF01002315.1_pt1 | contig 26198 bp, 26 predicted proteins | sample 1570141 | NCBI WGS metagenome assembly OGDF01 (sample SAMEA4370581, study PRJEB24528) | human gut metagenome | reverse complement strand
ATTTTTGAGCTATGTACAAGAAGCATTTTATTCTAGCTTAATTTGACAAATCATAGAATATAAAGTACTAAGTAAGATAAGAACCACTAAGAGAAATGCTTTTTTACTTATTTTCATAGATTTATTGTTCTCCTTTTTTAATTCTATTTTCAGTATACTAGAATTGTCTTTTTTTAATAAGCCTTGCGTTAAATTTTTCATAACACTAGTATGATATACTAGAAAAGAATGAATTTTTTATTACTTTTAAATAGGAGAAAAAAATGAAAAAAAATAAAATTCAAATAATAGATATCATTTTTATGTTGTTTCTAAGTCTGGCTTATGTAATCCCTCTATTCATGTCAAAGGGAATCTATCATAGTGTCAATCAGGATACTTACTTTCATTTATCTCGGATCATAGGATTAGACAATGTATGGGGTTCCCCAGTAAACTTCAATAACTTCGCTCATCATGGGACGATGATGAATATTTTTTATCCATGGCTTACTCTTTATCCAGCTTTTTTATTTTATAAAATGATGGGAAATCTTGTTTTAAGTTATAATATCTACTATTTTTTTATCACTTTTTTAACAATGGTCGTTTCTTATTTTTCTATGAAACAAATAAAAAACAATCGTTATATTTCGCTGTTATTTTCGATTATTTATACATTTTCCGCCTATCGTGCCATTGACATATTCCATCGTGCTTCATTGGGAGAAGCTGTCGCTTTAACATTTTTGCCTTTGATACTAATGGGGTGTTACGAAATTTATATTAGAGATTACCAAAAATGGTACTGGTTGTCTATTGGCATGACGCTAGTAGTGTATACTCATTTACTTTCTGTCGCTATGGTTTCTGTATTTATTGGAGGAACGTTGTTTCTTTCTTTTTATTTTTGGGACCAAAAAATCGCTAGACTCTTAAGTCTTTTAAAAGCTACCGTCCTCACCTTTTTTTTAAGTGCGGGATTCTTAATTCCTTTTATTCAACAATCTAGAGCACAAGAATTGAAAGTCCCACTGGGAAAAGAATTAAGTGGTATGGCTCCTAGTGATATGCTGACACATATTTTAAATAATAACTATAACAACTATACTATTGGATTATTCTTATTTCTCGGATTGATTGGTGCTTTTATTTTTATAAAAAAATTAACTGCTGATGATTTATTTATTTTCTTTCTTGGTGTATTTGTTCTTTTTTGTTCAACCAATTTATTTCCTTGGCAACTTTTTAACCATACACCAGTTAAGAGTCTACAATTTGTCTGGCGATTAAATGGTTTTTCTTCTTTATTTATAGCCTATACGATGAGTATAGTGATCTATTATGTTTTTTCTACTAAAAATAATTCATGGAAAATAATGGTCTTTACGTTTCTTGCACTAATATTGCATCTCTCAGGAGTAAGCAATTCTATCCATGCTAACAAAGATTCATTAACACTTATAGCACCTGAAGACGCTGTTGCTATAGCTGAAAATTACAATCATACTGATTATGCAAACAAAGAGTCAATCTATCATCCTGATATGATTAATAATGATCAATATTTACTAGGTAACCAGGAAATAAATCCAATAACTCATTTTATGAGTAACAAACTTACAATTGAATTAGATAATTCGAATAATAAAAATACTGTCTTGACGACACCTATTTATCGTTATAAAGGGCAAGTGGCTTCTATTAATGGCAAACTAGTACAAACAAAATTATCTAAGTTTGGCACAACTGAATTAACTATTCCTCCAGGTATAAATAAAGTCGTTATTACTTATCAGTACACAAAACTAGCAATTGCTTCAAGATATTTATCTATCGTTACTTTGATTTTATTTTTACTTTATCGATTTACTTTTTCTAAACAAAAACAACCAAGAAGAGAAGTACAACATTCTCACTAGATTTTTATTTAAGAAAGACTTTTTAGCTGCACACATAAACAGGCTAAAAAGTCTTTTTTATATTTTCTATTTCTTTAATTTGCTTCATACATTATTTAACATCGATATTTATATTATGAAACATGTGTTTCATCCATTATCAAAGTATTTTTATCGATAATAAACTTCATCCAAAAACAGACCTTGTGCAGGGACGGTTTCTCCTGCATGTTGCCGCACTTTGCTTTCAAATATTTCATCGATTGTTTCTATCGGCATGGCACCTGTGCCGATTTCTAGTAATGTCCCCATGATAATCCGCACCATTTTATATAAGAATCCGTCTCCGACAAAAGTAAAATGAAGCATTTCTCCCTTACGTTCGATAGATAATTCATCAATCGTACGTACCGTAGATTTTTTTGATTTTTTCAATGCAGAAAAACCAATGAAATCATGTGTACCCATCAATTTTTCGCAAGCTGCATTCAGCTTATCCATATCCAACTCTTGAGGAAAATAAAAGCTGTGATTTCGTTCAAATGCTGAAGGAATCACGTTGTTCCAAACATAATAGCTGTATTTTTTGCCCACCGCATTATATCTTGAATGGAAGCGCTCAGGCATTTCTTCGATTCTTTTGATGACAATATCCCGCGGAAGGTAACGATTCATAAAGTCGATCATTTCTGCCAGTCCAATTTCTGAGTTTGTTTTGAAATTTGCCACTTGTCCTCGCGCATGCGTGCCGGCGTCTGTTCTTCCTGATCCAATAATTTCTATCTCTTCATTTGTCATCTGATGCAACACTTTTTCGATTTTCCCTTGGATGGTTTTATCGTCATCTCCAAGTCTTTGCCAGCCTGAATATCTTTTTCCGTCATATTCGATTGTCAACTTGATGTTTCTCATATTTTAGTGGCTCCTCTGTCTTCCATTTGGTCTTCTCTCTACCTTTTTAAGATTGTAGCACAAATTAAAGCTACTTGCTTCTCTGTGAGAGAAACCAAGTAGCTTTAAATAATTGTTTATGAACAATTGTATTATTTATAATTCATAATGAATCACTTCTTTATATTCCTCATATAATTCCGCGTTTCGCAGATCGCCCCCATCTAAATTCGCCGAATAAAATATAGGAGGATGTTTTATCCCATTTGCAATAAGCTGTTCGCAAACTTCCACGATGATCGTATTGAGGATGGCTGCACCGATTACAGTAGAGGAAGGACCAGCTTTTTGTACGATACCTGTCAGCTCACAGCAAGCATCTCCTATCTCCCCATGGTTATCAATAACTATATCAGAAACCTCAAACAATCGTTTCCCTGATGAATGACGACTAGTCACCGATCGTGAATATTGGACATTCGTCAAACTAATGATTTTTACGCCCTTCGCTTTTGCAGCTAACGCTAAATCAATAATGATTGGATTTCTTCCCGATACCGAGTGAAGGATCAATACATCTTGATCTTTAAATGAAACTGTTTTTGCTAAATTCGTTCCATATCCTTCTAAACGTTCCATTTGACTGGTAAAGGTGATAGGGGAACGATCTAGCATCACTTCTCGTCCAAAGATAGCATTGATGGTCATCATCCCACCAGCCCGATAATACATCTCTTCTGCTAAGATACCAGCATGACTAGCACCAAAAATATAGACCGAACGTTTTTGCAGATTCGCTTGGGTCAATACATCGATTGCTTCTTTGATTGACTTTTTTTCTTCCTTTTCAACCAAATCTAATAACTGTTTGATTTTATCCATATATTTGAACATCTAGAACCCTCCAAACAAACCGCTGAATCCTCTACCGATCATTCCCCATAACGACAAATCGTTTCCGCCGAAAATCAATATCCAGCTTTGGATCGTCGTACTAAAAACAATAGCTGAAAAACCAGCTAATACGACCATGACAAATGAAGCTGCGATTGTTCCGACAACCGCTCCACGAAAGCCACCTTGACCTTCACCGATGACTGCTGCACCACCACATTCAAAGAAACTTGTGATTACTAATGGCACAAGCAACACGCCGAATAGATGGAATGAATTCGCCAAAACAACTAAAATCGTAGAAGTGATCATTGCCACGATAAAACCGATAATCACTGCATTTGGTCGATAATTGAATAAAATAGGCACATCAAATGCTGGTTTCGCTCCCGGTACGACTTTTTCTGCAATCCCTTGAAACGCTGGAATGATTTGATTGATCAGTAGTCGGACACCATATAGCATAATGAGTAGTCCTGCACCAAAATTCAACCCTGCTTCAATCGAAAACATCAGGAGATTATCCCCTTCTGGTATCAAAACAGGTGCGTTGATCCCAACTACGGTATTCATCAAGAACATGACTAGTGCACCTGTAATTGAGATTTCTCGGAAAAATGAAAGATTCTCAGGTACTTTGATATCTTCTGTCGATTTTTCTTTGTTTCCTACTCGTTTTGCTACAAATCCTGAAACTAAAGACAAAACACCCGTTGGATGACCAATCAGGAAAGAATCATCTCCCGTAGCATCCCAGACATATTTGCGCATGATCCACGGCATGAAAGACCAATAACAAGCCGATAAAATCCCGCTGATCCCAATCAATGCTCCCCCTGACAGTCCTGCTTCCACACCAGCTGCTACAAATACGAAAGGAAACCACCAAAGCATATGACCTGTTAAAAAAATCGTCTTCACAGGTGTAAACCGAGCAATCAATAAATGGATAACTAATCCTAAAAACATAGCTAATCCGACCGTTCCGCCATATTCTGCAGTAAACGTCACATCAGATAGTCCTTCTGTCACTTCTACACCCAACTGTGTTTGGACAGCTATATTGATTGGAGAAATCGTTCCGACCAGCATATTGACTCCGGCGGTCAAAGCAACCATACCAAATGCAGCAGTCAAAGCTCCCTTAACCGTTTCTGAAAATGATTTTCGCTGGATGATCAGCCCGAGCATCGCAATCAAACCTAACAAGACGGGCGGATTCTTCAAGATGTGTTCACTAATGAAATTCATTCTTTTATTCCCCCTTATCAGCTAGATATTGTTCCAATTGCGCCTTTATTTCTGAAGTATCCATATACTTTTTAATAGGATAAACAGGCGCTTTTACAGAAGCTTTTAGTTCTGGAAGTAATTCATGACTTGTAAAATAAACATCTGCCATCGTTGCTTTGGCAGTGGATAAATCTGTATTTTCCACTGTCGCCTTTAAACCAAGCTCCTTAATTACTTTATCAAGAGACATTTTCAAAACCATAGAACTCCCCACACCAAATCCACATACTGCTAAAATTTTCATTTTTCTTCCTCCTTATGCAAATAACTGAATGATTGTTTCTTTATTTCCTGATAAAATCGTTTGATATTTTTCATTGTCCATAAATATTTCCATGATATCTTTTAATCTCTCCAGATGGCTTTCGTGGTTTTTGGCAGCTAAAACCAAAAAAATATGGATTGGTTTCCCTTTCATATCTACAGCATCTTTTACGACTAAAAGACTCATACTTTGCTCGTTTACTCCAAGACCTGGTTTTGCGTGCATCAGCGCAAAATAATCAGCCAACACCATATATGGTCCATTTTCCTCTACACTTCTGATCATGTTTTCTAAATACGTATGCGTTATCATTTTGTTTTTTAATAATGGATTGCTAGCAATTTCGACTGCTTTCATCCAATTTTCAGCCGTTTCTATTACTTGGATTTGATTTTTCGGCAGCAATTTATTGATAGTACTCATTCTCTGACCTCCAACATTTTTGAAATAAACCAATTTTTATCCTCTATTCCTTGCATGACCATTTTCATCACAGGTTCGACTTCTTTCACATCTTCTTCTCGGATCATTAGCAGAACAACGATATCTGCCTTTTGATATCCCCATGAAAATGGCTTGTCTGCTATCAATACAGCAACCGAAGTTTGTTTAACGACATTAGGATTGCCATGAGGAATAGCAAAACCATTCTCCAAGTATGTTGATTGGATTTCCTCACGCTCAAAAATAGAGTGGAGAAATCGCTGTTTCGAATCTTCATTCTCAAACTGTTGCTGATCAACCAAAAAACGGATAGCAGCTTCTTTTGAATCCAAGTGATCAAAATAGACATTAGAGGAAATAAGATGTTTCACTTTTTCAGCTATCGAGCCTTCGACGTTTATTTGTTCGTTATCTATGACCAGATCGATATAATGATTCATGATACGTTTCATATCTCTAGCAGTAACCATTGGCGAGATTCTTACTACTGGTCTAATTTGCTTAGGTATATCGACAGTGGAGATAATCAAATCTACGTCAAACAAATCTAGTCTGTTCAATTTATCGACAGATGCTGTTTCGATACTATCGATATCAGGTAAGATTCTTCTGATTTTTGCAGAAACAAATGAACTAATTCCCATGCCATTGGGACATACGAATAAGAGTCTATTTAATCGTTTGACACGCTCGATTGCTGCTTGGAAATGGATAGCTACAAAACCTACTTCATCTTCGGACAAGCTTACTTGATAAGGCCAGCGAAAATCATTTAACGCAAACCAGACAACACCATACAAAGAAGGATAATTTTGTTTTATCTCATCTATCAAAGGATTTACGATGGTCGTTTGAGCCTCAATACGTAAAAGCAGCTGATACAGATGGACAAGTAGATCTTCTTCTAAACGACTATCTTGGGTAAGATCTATCTGAATGCCTCTACTCACTTTTTGGATCAATTGCCGGATTTTTTCTCGAAATACCAAAGGAATCGTTTCATTTTTCATGAAAAAGCGTAAACCACTTCCCACAATAACATAAGTCAAATACTGTACTTCTTCTTGCGAAAATTGGTAAATACGCTGTTCCTCTAACTGATGCAGCAATTCACAAACGAGAGGATATTTATTGAATTCTAAAAAATACTTTCCATATTGATTTTTACCTTTTAAACTGATTTTCTTCCCTTCTCTTGAACGCTGGATCATCAATAAGATCGAAACAATGATACTTGAAAAGTAGCTTTCTGGTATCTCAATTTGCTTGTCTGCAATACTCTCGCGAAAAGATCGTTCAACTATTGCTAGAAGCTTTCGATCCACTATTTCTCTTACGATCTCCAATTCATCAAAATGATTCAGGATCATACGCTTCAGTACCTTCTGAACCTGTATTTCATTTCCTTCAAAATATGTCCCGAAACGATCAAAACTGAGATTCAATCCTTCTTTCGCAAATACATATTTGATGTAAGAAATATCATTTGCGATACTGCTTCTGGAAACATAATATTCTTCAGAAAGTTGCTGGTAACTTACATGCTCGAAATTGGACAGTCTGTTCAGGATCGCTACTCTTCGTAGTTTGCTTTCTTGATATTGTATTACACTCATTTCCATCACCTTCTATATTCACTATAATTTTTTTTATAAGGAGAACTAGACCAAATAAAAGATTAAAATAACCTGAGAAATCATACACTACTCTTTCTCAGTTAATATACGCTAAAACAGAAGCTCTACAAGAAAATTATGGAACTATATTTCAGAAAAACAAAAAAACAGCCAACGGACGAAATGTCCGCTGACTGTTCAATTTGACGGCTCAAGTTTTACTGTTTGAGATGCAAGATACTCAACCAGGCAATGGGCACATAATTAAAGAAAAAACTGATTCTTTGGCAAAATCCTATTTTATTCAGTAATGGCCAAGAATTTATAGAAGGAATTCTTGCCAGACCATAAATCGCCGCAAAAAGCAAACTGATTACAGACAGTCCAAGGTATAAGTGGCTTACGTCCATTTGCCCATTTTTTCGATAGATCAAGAAAAGAAGAACTGGAAACAATAAAAAACCACTGTAACCTAAACCTGATCCGATATTATGGACCCATGTCGAGACATTCCACGAAGATTCATGGGTATTGATACTGAACAAACCTGTAAAGATACAATCACCTATACCATAGAACGCGATGGCTGCTGTAACTAGGGTAGCTAACACACGAGATGTACTTACAAATGCAGCATACAATGCAGGCAATGACAGGATGAAAAAGATCCCTGAAACCACAGACCAAATAAGAAACGCTTTTCTTACAGGACTGGAAACCTCTCCAAATACACTGATCACGCTCTTCATTTGATCTAATTCAGGATAATACAATCCTAATACGTACGGAGTCAAAAAATCACTCAACACGCCTAATAATAAAAAGAAGAAACCAAATTTACGTAAAAAATCCATGATGCGCCTCCAATAACCATTACCTATGCTTTTAATTGTTATTATAAACGACTTTATCTCGATTTAACAGGAACCTCTTTTTACACGTACATCTATATAACTCATTAAAAATTTGAATCGTCTTAAGGTTCATCCCCTAAATATCTAATGTTCAATGTTCATTTAATCCGTCTAATCGGTCTTTCAATTTTATTTTTTCTCCACTTCTTTTACGCGCGCCTAATTCTCCTATTGCAGTAAACAACAGATCACTTGACGAATTTAAGGCAGTTTCCATTGAATCTTGGATAACACCGATAATAAATCCGATACCGACGATTTGCATCGCGACATCATTAGAGATACCAAACAAACTACATGCTAATGGAATCAATAACAGTGAACCGCCCGCAACACCTGAAGCCCCACAAGCAGCTAAAGCAGACAAAATACATAAAAGGACTTTCAAAACAAATGGTGCTTCAATCCCTAAGGAATGTACAGCCGTCAATGACATCACGGAAATGGTAATCGCAGCACCGCCCATATTGATCGTAGCACCTAATGGGATCGATATGGAATAAGACTCTTTCGTCAATTTCAATTTTTCAGCCAGCATCATGTTTATCGGGATATTTGCGGCAGAACTTCGGGTAAAGAAAGCGGGAAGCGCACTTTCTTTCAAACAAAAGAGAATCAATGGATAGGGGTTTTCTTTAATAAACAAAAACGTGAGGAACGGGTACACAACTAATGCGACAAACAGCATCGTGCCGATCAACACAAGTAAAAGCTGCAGATACTCTGCCAATCCAGCGATTCCAGTCGTGGCAATCGATTGATAAACCAATCCTAAAATCCCTATCGGAGCGAATGCAATAATCACTTGTACAACTTGTGATAATGCTACAGATATTTGATCCACCAATTCTTTTGTCGATTCTGAACGTGCTCGAAAAGCTAGACCTAACAACACAGCCCAGAATAAGACACCAAGATAATTCGCATCAATGAGCGATTGAACAGGATTTTGTGTGACATTTGTCAACATCGTAGATAAAACACTTTCCAAATTTTGCGGTGCTTGTTCAGACACTGTTTCTTGTAAAGTAATAGGAACAGTAAAAATTGAACTTATAATCACTGCTACAAGTGCCGAAAGCAATGTTCCTACTAAATATAAGACTAAAATAGGCTTCACAAATGTCTTATTTCCTATTTTATGTTTGGCAATTGAAGCCATCGTCAAGAAAAAAACTAGAAGAGGCGCAATTGCTTTCAAGCAACTGACAAACAACGTCCCCAATATTGAAATAAATGTCCACGTGGGGAAAAAGATACCAAACAATATTCCGACTAAAATACCAACAACAATACGTTGAACTAACGACATATCCAAAAACTTCTCTAACAAATGACCACCCTTTCACAATTTTAACAATCATTGTATCATTGTATCATTTTATGCAAAGAAACTAAAGGTATAATTTTCTAAAAATTCTAACAATACAAACAACCATTTCTTGCTAATTTTGTACTTTTTCTGTCTACACGTTGTTTTTTGAGATATTCTAAGTTAGGATGTTATTAATGGGCAACTTATCAGGAAACGTTTTCTTATGTTTTTGTCCAATTTTTTTGTGAGGTGTTTATTCTTGAAAAAAATAAAGAAGGAGAGTTATGGCTTCCTGACAATCTTTGTCGCTTGTATAATGATGGTTTTACAGCGTATATTGATTTCAGCAGTCACTATTCCTACATATGCAACAAACCCTGGTCGATTCTACATCTATACATTTTTACAAACTTCCGTTGTTATTGGTGCAAATTTGATCCCACTTTACATGGGTTACCAATATCAAAAAATCGCCCGTTTAAAAGTTTTACATTATTTAAGTCGTTTTGCCTTTATATTCCTAATAGCCACACTAGTTTGCAATATCTTTTTTTACGTACAAGCTGGCAGCTTGAATATTCGTGATTATTGGCTTATCCTAACACCTATCAGTCAGAATTACTTTACTTATGCTGTTTCTTGTACTTTGCTTTTTTGTAGTATTCCTTATACAGTTGGATTTTTAAATAAATTATCGAAAACAACAATTAAATATCTACTATTATTTTTAACAATTGGATTAGTTGGCTGCTCTACTCTATTTAATAAAGACCCGTTTGCATTACAGAATGGACAGAGTATTTTATGGATTTTTTATTTATTTTTAATGGGTTATGGTTTGAAAGAATGGAACTGGAAAGAAAAGGTCCGCTATAAGCTTCCTCAAGTATTTATCAGCTTGATTGTTTTATTCGGTTTGATTATTTTGATGACACAAATTTCACTCATCATCAGAGGAAATACAGATACAGCGCTGAGGTTTTCTAAACCATATTCTCTCTTCGCAATGTATTATACTTTCTCTTCGTTTTTATTTTTAGAAATGCTATCTGATAAATTAGGTATAAAAGGAAGAGGAAATTTTCTTGCTGTATTTTTGATTGTCACTCAAGTTATATGTAATTTCCCTTTAGTTTCTTATCGCGTATCTACATTTATGAAACGTGAATTTCCAAACTCAGGGAAGGCATGGCTGATAAATATCGGGCAGTTTTTTATTTGCTATTTATTAGCAGTGTCCCTCCTAGTTATCCTTTTATTTTATATACAAAAAATCCGTTTCATTCATCGTTTCATCGAATACTTCGCTTTTGATTCGATTGAACAATTAACTCAGCGTTGGAAAAAAAGAATTCATTGGCTTTTTGTTCATAAAAGTTATTTTTTAGTTGCAGCATTTTTTTACTGCTTTACCTTCGTGCAGATTTTCGTTTTAGAACCAAAAGAAGGTTGGAAAGAAACTATCCAGGTTGCCTTAAAAATATTTACTCAGCGACAAGCACCCATGATCCTGACAATCATCATTATTATGGGATTTTTCTTCTTACTATTGTTGATTTCCAATCGTTTTTGGTACGCCTTGACTGCTACCTTGATCATTAACTTACTGCTCACTATTTCGACAGTAATCAAAATGGAAATGCGGGAAGAGCCTGTCTTTCCTTCAGATTTAAAAATGCTGACCGGATTGTCAGAACTATTATCGATGGTTAGCCCAGTCTTATTAATCGTGGGCGGATTGATCCTTCTCCTATTATTGATTACTAGTATTATTGTACAACGTAGACTACAAAAACAGTATTCCTTGAAGATTCATTGGAAACGTCGATTTATCAGTATCGCTGTATTATTAGGATGTTTTTCGGGTGTCTTTTTCATTAATCACAAAAATTCGCCTTCTTTCTTGCTGTTTAATTTATTTAAAGTAAACAAGACTTTCTTTAACCAGCAAGGCGCCGTAAAAGATAACGGACCAGTCATTCAATTCCTAAACAATATCGACATTAAAATCATGGAAGAACCTGCTGGCTATTCGAAAGAAAAAATACAACACAAAGGCAGATGAAATCAACCAAACAAGAAGTGACTGGTTAAACAATCAGACGATCGTTCTCAATTTAAGTGAAAGCTTCAGTGATCCTGCACGTGTCCCTAATCTGACAGTACCTACAGACCCTATTCCTTACATCAAAAGCATTATAACAGAAGGAACAGGAGGATTGATGTTATCCGTCGGTTATGGTGGCGGAACAGCTAACATGGAATGGGAAGGACTGACAGGCTTGAGTATCAGTAACCTGTCTGCTTCGTTAGTTACACCTTATACCCAGCTAGTGGAGCGTCAGAAAATAAGTCCAAATATTACCGATCTATTCGATGAAAAAATAGCCATCCATCCTTTTACAGCTGCTCTTTATCGCAGAAAACAAGTGTTTGATAAATTTGGTTTTGACAGGTTCTATTATTTAGACAGTCCGGATAAATTAACTTATACGGATAAAATAGAACAAAGCCCACGCATATCGGATGATTCAGCATACAAAGAAACCTTGAAAGCTTTACAAAGCAATACAGAAACGTCACAATTCATCCAATTATCCACTATGCAAAACCATATGCCTTATGATGATTACTATAGTGAATTGAACTACACTGCTGAAGGAACTGCTGTCATTCCTAATAGAAGAAAAGAATTACAAACTTATATGCAAGGCCTTCACTATACCGATACAGCAGTAAAAAAATTCATCCAAGAAATCGACAAAATCGATAAACCGATTACCTTTGTTTTTTATGGTGACCATTTACCCGCAATCTATAGTGGGAATGATTCGAAAAAATATGGATTAGAACAGCACCAGACAGATTATTTCATTTATAACAACAAGTATAGTCGTGAACAAGCAGCTACGTTAAATAAAGAAGTTGTTGCTCCTAATAACTTTGGTGCTATGGCTCTTGAGCATGCGAATATCAAAGTAACTCCTTACTATGCGTTGTTGACAGAAGTATCTAATCATCTACCTGCATTAACAATTGATCCTACAGAAAGCTTGTCTAATCGTTTTAATGGAAAACAGGTCTTTGTTACAGAGGATAGTCAAATTATCCAAGAAAAAAATTTAACTGAGAAACAAAAAGAAATTCTAGAAGATTATCGTCTGATACAATATGATCTTGTTGCAGGTAACCAGTACAGTGCAACATGGGCGACACAAAAAATAAAAGACTAACAAATAAACTGAGCAAGGGGTTGTGATAAAAGACATGTCACAACCCCTTGTTTATCTCATTAATTTGCTTGTCCATAAACGATTTGATTAAAGCCATTTTTCAATTCATTATTCGCTGTCTCGTTGAAGTAAAGATAATGATCGGGATTCCCCTGATTTTGTTGTGTCACCAATACTTTTGGCTGATTTTGCTGAAACCCGAATAGATAGACGTGCTTTTTCAGATATGGTTCTGTCTCTGCATCGGAATAGACGGCTGTGATTTGATAATCTGCTTGACCTGTCCCGCTTTCTGACCATTCTGCAGAAACAGGCACTCCACCAATAGCCATCTTCCACTCCCCATTCAAAATAGCTTGAGGGACTTTAAGACCATATAAGTCCACACTCATTTGATTCGTATAACTTTTGTATTGTTGTCCCATTGTTTGGCCCCATGTGGTCATAAATGCCTCTAAGTGTGCGGATTTGTCTGCATTCCACAGTGTTTGTTCGACTTGTTCGCTGCTTTCTGAAGAGGAAGATGAAGCCTCTACAGAAGAACTTGAAGTAGATGTTTGAGTTGTTTCAATCGTTTTGGAAGACTCTGACGAAGTAGAGGTATCTGCTGTTTCTGTACTTGTTGCAGTTGACTTGCTCTCTGTGCTAATTGTTGTAGTAGTTGCAATTGTTGTTTTCGCTGTTTCTTTTGTTGATTCTTTTCTTGGTTCATTCCCGTTGGTACAACCAGCTAACAAAAAAGCTAGACCCATTATTAATAAAATCCTTTTTTTCAATTAAAAAACCCCTTTCGATTACTCCCCCACTTCTTTATTCTATCAAATAAGCAATGTGATTTTATTGATTTTTTGTATTTTCTCATCCATCTTTTAAACCATTTAAAAACTAAGAAGCACCCGCTGCTGTCTTATAGACAACATCAGCGGGTGCTTCTTTTTATTTTATTTTTAAGACAAAAACTTCGTGTTTTTTTCCTGCTTTTCTCACGCTTTATATTTGTGTTTGTAGAAACATAGACTTTTAGTCATCATCGTCTTCCTCATCCAAATCTTGTCGGACAGTTTTTCCTTGGAGTCTTTGTACTTGGTAGATGATTTCTTTATTGAAACTTAAAAGTTCAACAAGCAATTGTTGCAAGCCATATTTTTCTTCTTTTTCAGCTAACTTGATTGCCCGTGTGATAAAGACATTTTGGAAATCAAAATCTTTTGCAAAGTTTTCCAACATTGTTGAGGCTGGTAAATATTTGTTTTGACCATGTTCGTAAATTTTTCCATAACGCATGACTTCTTCTAAAGTAGACGGAACGATTTCATTTTCAATCACTAACTCATGAGAGATTTTATTGAACCATCTCGCTTCTTGATCAGCATATTCTGAAAAAAGGGTACTTAATTCTTGCGAAGTTGTACCCAAAACATACAATTGTGCTTGGATCAATTTCATTTCTTCTAATTTAAAATTTGCTAATACATGCCCCACCATGGCGCCAGCAGTTGGTTTATGATGGTCGATATCTGCTTGTTTTGTTTCTTGAACAAATTTTTCTTCCACTATATTCATTGATTTACGCCTCTTTTACTTTTGCTGATTGGACTTCATAACCTAATTTTTCCACAACTGCAGCTAATTGTTCAGGGTGGACTTCATCTGGATCAAAGTTTGCTTTGATTTTGCTCGCATTAAACAAAACTTTCGTATTGCTTACCCCAGGCTGTTGAGAAACCGCATGTTCGATTTTTTGCATACAGCTTGGACAAGCTAGTGTATCTAATTGCATAATCATTTTTTTCATCGTAGTTCTTCCTTCCTTTTTCTTGATAGTCTTATTCTAGATTACAGCTTCCATAAAAAAATTGATTCTTATCAAGTTTTACGATTTTTCTTCTTTGCTTTCGTGTCCAAAATACAATAAACGCATCGCGTTAAAGATAACGATCAAGATACTAGCTTCGTGAACGAACATCCCACTAGCCATGTAAATAAACCCGGCAAATAAGCCGATGAGTAAAAATAAGACGACACCAATGGCAATCACTACATTTTCACGGGTATTTAAAACAGTTTTCTTAGCCAAACGGTAAGCATGAACCAACGATCCAAAACTAGATTGCATCAAGACAACGTCACTCGTTTCGATAGCGACATCCGTTCCTGATCCCATAGCAATCCCGATATCAGCCGCAGCCAAAGAGGGAGAATCATTGATTCCATCTCCAATAAAAGCAACGCGCAATCCTTGTTCTTGGTATTTTTTCACAAATTGAACCTTTTCGTCTGGTAATAATTCAGCATGGACTTCATCAATGCCTAACATATCAGCTACATAATCAGCAGTCATCTGATTATCACCTGTCAGCATCACTAACTGTTTTGCTCCTGCTTGTTTCAACTTAGCTAATTGTTCAGCGACTTCTGGTCGAATCACATCTGACACACCAATGATTTGAGTAATTTTTTTATCGATTGCTACAATAATGACCGAGCTGCCTGTTTGTTGTAATTGATGTAAATCTTGTACTTGCTTTGGTGTGAGAGAAAGTTTGTGAGCGGCAATCAATTTGGTGTTGCCCGCACAAACTGTACGACCATCAATCTCAGCTGTGATTCCTTGTCCCTTGATCGTCTGATTATCTTTAACTACTAATTGTTGAAAATCAAGGTCTTTCTCCTGAGCATAATGGATCACGGCGCGCCCCAGAGGATGATCGGATAACGTTTCTAATCGAGCCACTAAAGCTAAGCTGTCCCCTTCATCCTCTGTATAGTTCTTGATAGTGGATACAGCAGTAGTTCCTTTGGTCAATGTACCGGTTTTATCAAAGACAAAAGTATCGATTTTGGAAAAAGTATCCATTGCTTCACCGCCTTTGACTAAGATGCCCCGTTTCGCTCCATTACCGATTCCTGCTACATTCGAAACAGGCGCACCAATGACTAAAGCGCCAGGACAACCAAGAACCAAAACAGTGATGGCTAAACGAAAATCACGACTGATCAGACCAACAAGCAACGCAATAAGTAAAACGGTTGGAGTATAATACTGAGAAAAACGATCAATGAATTTTTCCGCATGTGATTTGGTATCTTGTGCTTCTTCGACTAATTCGATAATTTTGGCAAAGGTCGTATCATCTCCGACCTTAGTTGCTTCGATCGTCACGTAGCCATCTGCTAAAATCGTTCCAGAGAAGACTTCATCTCCACTGATTTTGACGACTTGTCGTGATTCACCAGTCACTGCGGCTTCATCCGCATACCCTTTCCCGTCAATGACTCGTCCGTCCACAGGAATAGCTCCACCAGTTTTTACTAAGACGATATCACCTTCTTCCACGTCATCGATTTCCACTTCTTCAGTCGTTCCATCTTCTTGGACAACGCTGGCAGTCAATGGGGCCATCTCGGTCAAAGCCTTGATTGACTCCCGCGTTTTGGTCAATGTTTTTTGTTCCAGATAGCTACCAAACAAAAACAAGAATGTAACGATAGCTGACTCCTTGTATTCTCCGATCATAAAGGCACCAAGCACAGCAATAGTAACGAGTAAATCAATTGAGATAACTTTGACTTTCACTGCCTGATACGCATGGATCATAATAGGTATGACCGCAATAATAGAAGCTATGGCTAGAGCAATGTTATAGAACAAGACAAATCCAGTAAATTTTCCGATAAAACCAAAAATAATCAACACAGCTGATAAGGCGGTGATATGATTTCGATGCTCTTGGATCCACTTTTGTAATTTCATCTTTCTCCCTCTTTTCCTTTCATTCTTACGAGACTAAGTATAGATACTTATCCATCATAAAAAATTGACCACTATCAAGTTTAGTCAAAAAGGCGGTTTTCTTTTGGTAGAATACACTACAAAAAATAGTTAGCAAGAAGACTCACTAAAAGTGATCTTGCCAACTATTGTCGTTTCTATCGAAATTTTCATTGAATGATTTTCCTGTACAGCATACATCGGAGATCTATTTCTTTATCTAAGATTTTTATCTTGCTAATTTTTTCCTTTAGTCTTTCAAATCCACGTCGTTCATAGAATTGATACGTACAGCCACTATCTGTAAAAAGGAATATTTCTTTTCCTTTCTCTCTTTTTTCAAATTCTGTTAGCAACTTGGTACCGATGCCTTTTGTTTTCAAATCAGGATTTGCAGCTAAAAAAATGATCTCTCCATCTGGCGAATGCTTCTTTAAATATGCTGCAAGCATTTGTTCATTTGCTGTCTCGTAAGCTCCTTTACTCTCTTTAGCAAATATATTTTGTAAAAAATCGAATATCTTAACATATATTTGCTGTCCAAAAGAACGATGTTTCTTTTTTTCTCCTTTTATCTCCGCCAGCAAAACACCTGCCAACTCGTCCTCTGCATACAAAGCAAGAATTTGAGTTGCTCGATTCAACTCCATATACAAAAAATATCTTCCGTAAAGATTCAGCAGAAGTTCATTTTCCATATATCTCTCAAAGTTCATTCCTTCAACAGCAAAATAGATAGCTTTTTTGTAATCTTTCTTTTCTAAGGGTTTAAAAGTTAGTTTCATCATTTCGCCTCCTCAACTTCAATGATTGTGTTATACTTACATTATAATAGACACAGTGTCTACTATCTATAAACAATCATCTATAAGATTGTCGATTAAGCGACAGCTTTGCTTTGATATGTCGGATAAGGAGATAGGTAAATGAAAAAGACAGATAGACGCGTCAAAAAAACAGAAAAAGCTTTGGCTGAAGCACTATCTACATTATTAGTAAATAAAAAGATTCAAGCAATCACTATACGCGAGCTAACAGAAACGGCAGATGTACATCGTTCGACTTTTTATACACATTATAAGGATATCTATGATCTATATGATCAATTAGAAAGCAACTTTTTTCGAGATCTAAATGAAATTCTCTCTTATGATCCAGCCCATAGCTATGAGGAACTATACACTCGCTTGATCGACTATGTTTACGCAAATACTTTTTTATATCACTTGTTTATCCTCAACCATGGTGATATTTTGTTTCAGAAGAAAGTTAAACAAGTTATTGAAGAAAACTATCTGAACATATGGCTATATGAAGACAAGAAAACGATTATTACAGAAGAAATGAGATTCTTCACTACGTACCACGTCCAAGGTTGTCTATCCGTTCTCAATCGGTGGGTAGAAAGCAGTTACAAGTACTCCAAAAAAGAATTATTAGAACTCTTACAGAAACTGAATGATCACATAGAGAAAATCATGCCTTGAATAGAAAAAGGCTATGACAAAAGTATCTTCTTCGGAAATAAGCCGAAATTTCTTGAAGCTGACTACTTCTGTTAAAACCTCAGGATGATCATAGCAAAATATATGATGTTCTCAATTTATACTAAATGACGTTCGAAAGGATTGTCACTTATTCCTTCACTTACTATTTTACTTGCCCATTCTTTTGCTGAAAAAAGGGAATGATCGCGATAATTTCCGCAACTGATTTCACTGACTCCTTGCACATCTTCCCAAGTTGTCTTTTCAGCAATTTCCTCTAAAGAAGATTTCAATGCACGAGCTATCTCATGAGCAGTCGGCTCACCCCAAACAATCAAGTGGAACCCCGTGCGGCAACCAAATGGCGAACAATCTATGATCCCTTCTACCCGATCACGTAATAAGTCAGCTAATAAATGTTCAAATGTGTGTAGTCCTGCCGTTTCGATCGAGCTCTTATTTGGTTGAACAAACCGCAAATCAAAGTTCGTGATCTTGTCGCCTTTTGGTCCTGTTTCTTCGGTGATCAGGCGTACATAAGGCGCCTTTACTTTTGTATGATCTAGTGTGAAACTTTCTACTTTTGCCATATCTAACACCATTCCTTTATTATTTTAAATAGCTTATTGGTCTATTGACCTCTACTTTTGTTCCATTAAATTCATTGGTTACATATTCTTGAATAGCTGACTCATGATATAACTCCACTAATTTCTTGTACTTTTCGTTGTTTTTGTTCGCTTCAGCCGTCGCTAAGATATTGATATTGTTTTTTGTTTCTTTATTGACTGCTTCATGATACAAGGAATCTTCCAAAACATTCAATCCACCATCCAAAGCGACTGAATTGGAAATCAACACCCCGTCGACTGATTTCAAGACACGAGGGCCTGTCATATCATCGATCGTTTTAAATTGGAGATTTCTCGGATTTTCACTGACCTTCTCTGTGCCACTCAATGCATCAAAATCTGAAGCTAATTTGATCAAACCTGCATCCTGCAATAATAATAAACCTCTTGATTCTTCCGCCGGATTATTCGCTATTGCGATCGTAGCACCATTTGGAATATCTGCTACCTTTTTGTATTTTTCAGAATAAATCCCCATCGGTTCTAAATAAGTCGTTCCTAATGCAGCTAACTGTTTCTTAGGATGCTGCTTATTATAGGCCAGAAAATAGGAATACGATTGAAACGCATTGACGTCGACACTGCCATCTTGTGTTGCATTGTTCAGCTGTACCCCATCGCTGATTTCTTTTACTTTTATTTTAAGTCCTAAATCTTTGGCTTCTTTGCTTTTGGCGATATATTCCCAAACTTGCTTATCTGATCCATGGGAACCAATAATGATCGTTGAACGTTCTTTTTCTTTTGCATGTGTAATAGTGTGAATGCCAAATGCACCTCCTACTGCAACTAGAATGACAATAAAAAGACCTAGCAACTTTTTCATTCTCTCATCCTCCCTGACTTATCTCAAAATCGAACAAAATGTTCGGCTAACTTATCTCCAATAAATTGGATCAAAAAAACAAGCGTTAATAAAATGACCATACAAACAATGGTTACATCATTTTGAAAACGCGCGTAGCCGATATTGATAGCAATATCACCTAAGCCGCCCCCACCGACAGCACCTGCCATTGTTGTTAATCCAATCAAACTGATGATCGTCAAAACAGAAACACGAATCACATCAGCTAATCCTTCTCTAAGATACACACGAAAAATGATGGCTAAATGACTTGTTCCCATTGCCTGAGCCGCTTCGATTACTCCAGGGTCGATTTCATGTAAAGCGTTTTGGATTTGTCGAGCATAGAAAGGAAAAATCCCTGCAATCAAAGGAATTAATGCTGCTGTTGTACCTACCGTTGTACCTAACAAAAAACTGGTCAGCGGAGAGATTACTGCTAACAAAATAATAAAAGGAACACTACGCAAAAGATTGACGATTTTATCCAAGACTACATAAAAAATTCGGTCCTGACTGATTCCTCCATTTTGTGTGACGACTAATAACAAACCAGTAGCTAACCCTAAGAATCCCGCAATCAAAGAAGTGACCCCTGTCATATAAATGGTCTCAAGTGTTGCTTGTATCATTTGCTGTTTGATTGCTACTACATGCACAAACCAGTGACTCATGCTACCATCTCCTGTTCCTGAAAAACTCTGGTTACTTGGACACCTTGTTTTTCTAAAAATCCAATACCGCTGAGGATTTGATCTTTTTCTCCTGCCAATGCTAGCACCAATACCCCGATGGTCAATTGATTGATTTGGTCCACATTTGCAAATAAAATACTTGCGGATAAATGAAATTGTTGTGCCATATCGGTCACTACTGCTTGATTGGTGGTCTCTCCTACAAATTTCAATAGATAAAGAGGCTGTTTATTCCTTTCATCATATGTCGAGCGAATTCTACTTAATGCTTCACGTACATTACTTGCCGTATCGATGAATTCCTGTGTCAACGATTGCTTTGGTTGTGTGAAGATCTCAGACACACTGCCTTGTTCAATGACTTTGCCTTTTTCCATCACCGCTACTTTGTGGCAAATCGTTTGGATTACTTGCATTTCATGCGTAATCAACACAATCGTCAAGTTTAATTTACGATTCAGTTCTTGCAATAATTTTAAAATCGAGACGGTTGTTTTTGGGTCTAACGCACTTGTGGACTCATCACTAATCAAAATATCCGGTTCATTCGCCAATGCTCTGGCAATTGCCACTCGCTGTTTTTGTCCGCCTGATAACTGATCCGGATAAACTTCTGCGTAGTCAGAAAGACCTACTAGATCCAGTAATTCCATTGCTTTTTCTCTGCGTTCATTCGCACTGATTTTTTTGCTTAAAAGCGGGAATTCGACATTGTTGATCACTGTACGAGATTTCATCAAATTAAAGTGTTGAAAAATCATCCCTATTTTTTGACGAGCTTTTTGTAATCCTTGATTATTTAGTGTAGCTAAATTTTGATCATTCACGATGATTTCCCCGCTGCTAGGCTGCTGCAAATAATTGATCAGACGGACCAACGTACTTTTACCTGCACCAGAATAACCGACGATGCCAAAGATCTCTCCTGTACAAACTGTTAAATCAACATGATCGAGTGCTCGTCTCAGCTGACGATCATGATAAAAGTCGACTACGACATCCTTCAACTCAATGATTTTTTCTGTCATCTACTTCTCCCCTTCCCAAACTTCTTCAGCGATGCTTTTTACTAAAGCAATCTTTTCCCATTGCTCTTCTTCACTTAATACATTGCCTTCTTCTGTCGAAGCAAATCCACATTGCGGACTTAACGCTAATCGATCGAGTGGAACGTAGCGACTTGCTTCATGAATACGATCGATGATCCGTTGACGATCCTCTAATTCTCCAGTTTTCGTAGTGATCAAGCCTAAAACCACTAGCTTATCTTCACTGACTTTTGCTAAAGGCTCAAATCCGCCTGAACGATCGGTATCATACTCCAAATAATAGGCAGTAACGTTTTCTGAAGTAAATAGCGGTTCTGCGACATCATCATAACCACCTGAAGCAGACCAGTGAGAATGATAGTTTCCGCGACATACATGTGTATTGATCGTTAAATCTTTAGGAAGATCAACCAAAGCGGCATTATTGACGTTCAAATAAAGTTCTTTCAGCTGTTCCTTCACCACTTGAGGGTCTTGTCCTGTTTTTTGGAATCCCTCGGGTAGTTTTCCTACTAACATCCCCCATGAACAGTCATCTAGTTGTATGACTCTTGCACCTGCTTGATAGAGTTCTAATAAGACTTCACGGTACGCTTTAGCAATCGCTTGGATCAATTCTTCTTCCGTTGCATAATAGTTGCGTACATCCAAAAGATTGTCTTCACGGTAGAGTTCTTTTAAGAATTGCGCAGGAGCGGGAATCGTTTGTTTGACTTGGACTCCTTGGCTAGTATGTTTTTGCGTAAATTTAAAGTACTCAACGAATGGATGATGTGTTCCAGAGATTGGCCCTGTGATTTGCACGGTATCTGCTCGAGTCTCGATCCCATTAAAATGATACCCGTGTGCTGGTTTTCGGCGAATGATCCCATTTAATCCCCAGAAGAAATCCAAGTGCCACCAGCTTCGCCGAAATTCACCATCTGTTACAGATTTTAACCCAGCTTTCTCTTGTTTGTTGATCAACTCAATGATGGCTTCATCTTCTACATGACGTAATTCTTCTTGTGTGATCGTTCCATTTTCAAAATCTGCTCTTGCTTGTTTTAAACGTTCAGGACGTAAAAAGCTCCCTACGATATCAAAGCGAAATGGTGATGTTGTGCGTATAGTTGTCATTTTGCATTCCTCCTAGTAAACAAATCATCCAGCGCTGCTTATTGAGAAGCATATAAAAAAGCATTCGTCCCATTATTTGCCGAACTTACGACAAATAAAGGGACGAATGCTTCGTGTTACCACCCTCGTTTATATTATCCTTACAGACAATACCTCAACGGTACCTGTTGATACCCGGTGAAATATCGGTCACTACCGTCTGAGTTGCGTGAACAAATCAGAAAGCTCGGAGTTCATATTCACTGATTTTTACAATCCCCTTTTTCACCATCCGGGTTCTCTTTGCTTGCTATTCATCAGCTACTCTTCTCTTCAGCGCTTTATTATTTGATTAACAATATCCCACCAATGCTAAAATTTGTCAATGATTTTTTTGATAATTTCGAATATTTAAACGAATAAGCTTATTCGTTGTATAATTGATCATTTAAAACATTGTTGTTATGAACTGGTTAAAAAAATAACGATTTATTAAAAATAACATTATAAAACCCAAACATCGCATTGCTATCACTAAGATTAATTTTTAATGTTTTTATCCCAGTCACATCAAACTTATAATGTTTGGATGCAATATCTGCACGAATCTTTTCTTTGTATTTTTCAGTACCATCCAACTCTAGTTTGATCACTGCATCACTTATGGAGTATTGACTAGTATTATCTAACATACCAGCATCAAATTCAATTGATGAATATTTACCATCTAACCGAAAAAGCGCATATGAATTATCAAAACTTGAACCTTCAATAATAAATCTTTGTGTCATCTCTATTCCTGCAACTTTAGGTTCTTTTATCGTGCTACCATCTATAGAGTCTAAGCTCACATAGCCTTTTCCATTATATAACATGGAATAATTACCTTCTAAATCTTCTTTTGTAATTTTATTACCTTTATTACCAATATAAATAGTTTCATTATTTTCATCATAAAATACCTGTTGGTTCAATAGTTCCCGTGTAGTTTCTTGATTAAGATACATCAGTCCATTAATCATAGCTACAGAAGATTTAGTTTTGTTTTTTAATCCATCAACCACTAAACTAGCTGTTTTTAATTCTGCAAAATTCTTATCATTCAGATTCTTTATCTCATCAACTAATTTTTCTTTTTCTTTACTCATATTTGCTATTATTTTATTTCTATCATCTATCTCTGTCTTTAATTTATTATTTTCTTCTATTTTATCTTCTATTTCTGGAAAAATAATTTTAGTTCTTTCTTGAGGTATTATTAGTGGAATAACTAAAGTAAATAGATGAATCAACAATCCTATTCCCAACTTCACAAACTCCTTTTTGTTCCTATCTCTATCAGGTATTCTATAATATCCCTACAGACTTGTGCATAAACTAGCTATGACAACAATGACAATTATTACTGTATACATCTATCTTCCTTCTTCCTAAAAAATTCTATCTATTTCCTCCCATTTTACTTTACTACAAATAATCTGCTTATTTTTCTTGATATAGACATTTTATTCTCTCTTTTTTGTTTTTCTATCAAAAAAATTATAAAAATCGAAAGATGATTTCTGTAGAAAGAATAAATGAATCTCCTCAAGCTCATATACGCAAAAAAGAAGTGCCGTAACTCCCAAAAATAGATTTTTAGTCTAATTTTTGGGAGTCACCGCACTCCTGTCTTCGGCATTTTTATTTTTATTGTTGTAATTGCTGTAAATAGTTTTATCTATAAACAATGTTATTTATAGTATGGAGCTGGGTATCAAGAGTGAATGAGATTTATAGTTCACTTGGATGTTGAAATATATTTCGTTTTCCAAATTTATTTTGCCAAATTGTTTAATGAAGATTTTTTGATAAAATTTACTCACTACCCCTAAAAAGTAAAAACCAGATTTTCGTTCAAATTCCAAGGGATGTCTTTATTAAACTTCTACATAATACCACACGTAAACGACTTGATTCTTATTGGACAGAGAGACCCTTGCTCACCAATACATTATTTCCAGTACTCTAAATGTTTCTTATCAATACAATGCATTGATGTTTCTACTGTATATCCATCCTCTCATTGAACTATTTACATCATAATAGAGATTCATCTATAGAAAAAACCACTTAATAGATCAGCGCGCTAAAAGCTTCATATGGGAGTAAATTGTTAGTAATTTTCTTTTTGTAATTTTGGATCAAGACTTGTTTGACACGATACTTACCGATTGGAAAAGTAGTCTTTTGATCAGAAAAATTAACTACAACTAGTATTTTTTGTTTTTTTAAACTGCGTAGATATGCTAAAACATTCGGTTCCTCTGTCTCAATGACTTGATATTTCCCATAGACAATCACAGGTAATTCTTTGCGCAATTCGATCAGTTTTTGATACGTATAAAACAAGGAATCTTGAGCAGCTAATGCTGCTTCTACATTGATCTCTTCTGTATTCCCCACTGGCAACCAAGGAGTGCCTTCCGTAAAGCCACCATTTTTGTGATTGTTCCATTGCATCGGATGGCGAGCATTATCTCGCCCCTTCGAGTTGATTGATTGGATCAACTCTTCCTTCGAATAGCCTTTTTTTATACGTTCTGCATACATTCTTTGGCTTTCAATATCATCTACCTCATCAATACTCTTTACTGGATAATTGATCATGCCGATCTCTTCTCCTTGATAGATATAAGGAGTACCTTGCATAAAATGGAGGTATATCGCTAGCATTTTTCCACTGATTGTTCGATATTCTTGATCGTCCCCCCAGCGAGAAATGATTCGTGGGAGATCATGATTATTCCAAAATAAAGAATTCCAACCACAACCACCTAATTCAATCTGCCATTTAGAAAAAGTCCGATGTAATTCCTGTGGATCTAAATCCTTTAGATCCCATTTTCGCTTGCCATTCTGTTTGTCTAGATTAATATGCTCGAATTGAAAGACCATTGATAATTCTTTGCGTTCTTCTTTTGAATACAGCTGCGCAATCTTGGGCGTTGCCCCCCAAGTCTCTCCCACTGTAACTACATCATAATGACCAAAAGTTTTTTGGTACATTTCTTGCAATAAATCATGTAAAAGAGGACCATTTTTAGTAATAGATTGTTCCGGCTGTTTTCCAATCAGATCAATGACATCTAATCGAAATCCGCCAATCCCTTTCTCAAGCCAAAAATTCATCATGTCATAGATTGCTTGTCTCATCTTTGGATTTTGCCAATTCAAATCCGGCTGCTTTTTCGAATGCAAGTGCAGATAATATTGATTCACTTCGGGCACATAGGTCCATGCTGAACCGCCGAAGTTCGACTCTAATCCATTCGGTTCTTTACGCCAAACATAATAGTCGTGATAGGGACTGGTAACACTTTTTTTGCCGATTGAAACCATGGATGTCTGTCTGACGTATGATTGATAACAAGATCCATGATGACTCTTATTCCCCTTTGTCGTGCTTCTTTTATCAGTAAATCCATATCTGCCATCGTTCCATATTCTGCGCCTATTTTTCTGTAGTCACTGATATCATAGTCATTATCATCATTAGGTGATTCATAAACCGGGCTTAACCATATCGCATTGATTCCCAGGTTTTCTAGATAATCTAATCTTGAAAGAATACCAGGAATATCTCCAATGCCATCTCCATTTGTATCTTGAAAACTTCGAGGATAGATTTGATAGATTGCTGCACTTTTCCACCATTTATTTCTCATCTGTTTCACTCACTATCAGAATATCTTCACCACTTTTGACCGTGTTTTTTTCAAGAATTTTTACATTAGCATATGCAGAGGAATTAGTGACAATTTCCATAATTGTATCGTCGTACCCTTCTTCTTTAAGCAATTTACGATCAAATGTACCGAGAATATCCCCTTT
>OGDF01002311.1_pt1 | contig 26226 bp, 17 predicted proteins | sample 1570141 | NCBI WGS metagenome assembly OGDF01 (sample SAMEA4370581, study PRJEB24528) | human gut metagenome | reverse complement strand
TATCGTGTCATCTGGTTTTTGTTGGGACAAAAGAACAACCGTCTCCACATGAACCGTCTCACAGAACTGATCCACCGCCGTCATCTTCTCCACGCGATATCCCGCCAGCTGCATCATCTCCAGATCACGTGCCAGACTGGTCATCTTACAGGAAATATATACAATCTTATCCACCCCATAATTCAAGATCTTCGGGAGTGCCTTCGGATGAATTCCGTCTCTCGGCGGATCCAGTACGATCACATCCGGCTTCTCTTCAATCTCATCAAGTACCTTAAACACATCTCCGGCAATAAATCTGCAGTTGGAAAGTCCGTTTCGGACAGCATTTTCTTTTGCTGCCTCGACTGCTTCTTCAATAATCTCGACACCGATCACTTTCTTCGCAACCGGAGCAAGCACCTGACCGATTGTTCCTGTTCCGCTGAACAGATCGAATACAACCTGATTATCAATATCTCCAATGTATTCTCTTACAGTCTCGTACAGCACTTCTGCACCTTTTGAGTTTGGCTGGAAGAAGGAAAATGGTGTAATCTTGAATTCCAGTCCGAGAAGCTTCTCATAAAAGAAGTCCTGTCCATAAAGAATTCTTGTCTCATCACTCTTCACGACATCGGACAGAGAATCATTCAATATATGAAGGATTCCAACAATCTTTCCTTCTAATTCTAATGCCAGAAGTTCTTCTACTAATGGAGTTAAGTCATATTCTTCCTGCGTTGTCGTTACAAGATTCACAAGAATCTCGCCTGTTGTATCGCCTCGTCTTAAAAGAAGATGGCGGAGATAACCGACATGCTGCATTTTCTTATAATAACTTACATTTCTTTCTTTGAAATAATTAAGCACACAAAGAAGAATCTTATCCATATCTTCATGGACAAGCTGACAGTCTCCTGCTGTCAGTACATCATAAGTACTTCCTTTTTTATGAAGACCGAGAGATAACGGACCGTCTTTGAATTCGTCTCCGAAAGAGAATTCCATCTTGTTACGGTAATGAAATTCCTTCGGGCTGTGCTTCACACCCTCAAAAAGATACTCGCCCTTTACTACCGGATCCATAATCCTGCGGATCTGCCCTTCTTTCATCTTCACCTGTTCTTCGTATGGCATCGTCTGATACATACAGCCACCACAGGCCGGAAAGATACTACAGACCGGCTCTCTTGTCTCTAATGGAGATTTCTCCAACACTTCAAGAAGTCTTCCTTCTGCATTTCCTCTTTTAAATTTATTTATCATAAAACGGATCTTCTGTCCCGGAATCCCATTTTTCACAGTAACATACTGTTCTTCCTCCGGAACAAATACAATCCCCTTGTTTGGGAAATCTACACGTTCAATAATACCCTCGTAGATCTGACCTTTTTTCATCCTAATCTCCTATCAATTCTAATCTATTTTAACAGAAAAACAGACAGGATGGTTTCTTCTCTCACCCTGTCTGCACTTTTGCAATTCATTCAAGAATTATACCTGATCATCCTCGCTGAAGTAATCATCAAAATCGTCATCAAAATCATCTTCAAAATCATCAAGATAATCCGGTGATACAAAACGATATACTGCATAAGCGATTGCAGCTACTGCTGCTACTGCTCCGATGATAGCCAGTGTCCAGATTACTGTATTCTTCTGCTTCTCAGCCTCATTCTTATGAAGAATCTCGTTCAATCTTGTTTCTGCAATGATGTCTTCTATTCTCTTGTTCATATTAACACGTCCTTTCTTCACCTTTTGCGGTGACAGATAATCTGTGTTTATTATAACACCTGACGATTCATATTACTACTGATTTATCATTTTTTTATAACTTTCTCATACCTTTACAAGCCTGGCAAATTTTGCAAACATCTTGCGTGTTCCGACACTGTCAAATTCAATCGTAACCTCGTGATCTCGTCCACCTTCTTTGATATCCGTTACTGTTCCTTCCCCAAACTTCACATGACGTACCCGGTCTCCGACCTCATAACCAAGCGGACCATTCCCACCTGCTGCCAGCTGACTTCCCTTCTGCAGGGATGCCAGTGCCTGACTTCCTGTAAGCGGCTTACCCGCCCCCTGATTCTTTGCAGGTGTCATTCCGCCAAGTGCTCCTGCGAATGCCTGTGCCCGAAATGCTTCTCTGGCACGTGCATATGTATTCTGCTGTGCTGGCATCTCCGTCTCCTGGGTAAACTTCTTGTTTCCTGTATCAAGCAGTTCCCTCGGGATCTCTTTCACAAATCTTGACATCGGATTGTACTGTGTCTCACCGTGCACCATTCTTCTGCGCGCACTTGTCAAAGTCAGTTCCTGCTCTGCCCTTGTGATTCCAACATAACAAAGTCTCCGCTCTTCTTCCAGTTCTTCTCTGTCTCCTGCATTAATACTCATATATCCCGGGAAAAGCCCATCTTCCATCCCTGCAAGATAAACACGTGGAAATTCAAGTCCCTTTGCACTATGTAAAGTCATCAGAACAACATATTCCTGGTCTTCATCCAGACTGTCAATATCCGCAACCAAAGCAACTTCTTCAAGGAATCCGCTCAATGTTGCCTTTTCATCTTTATCCTGACAACTTTCCTCATAAGTTGCCGCTTTACTGATCAGCTCGTCTATATTCTCTTTTCTTGTTTTCGCCTCTTCTTTATCTTCATTTTCAAGGCTTTCTATATATCCTGTCTTCTCAATCACTTCCTGTAAAAGATCTGTGATGTTCATCTCTTCTGCCAACGTCTTAAAATACTCGATCAATGCCGCAAAAGAGTCCAGTTTTGTTGCACTTCTTCCCACTCCTGCGATCAGCTCCGGTGCCAGTAATGCCTCATAAAAACCAATTCCACGTTCTGTTGCAGACTCCTGAATCCGGTTAATTGTTGTAAGACCGATTCCTCTCTTTGGGACATTAATGATTCTTCTAACCGCAACATCATCACGTCCATTGTCGATTGTCTTGAGATAAGCAAGAAGATCCTTAATCTCTCTTCTCGCATAGAAATTTACGCCACCGACAATCTTATAAGGAATATTCATGGCAATAAATTTCTCTTCCAGCAGACGGGATTGTGCATTCGTACGATAAAGAACTGCACTGTCATTATAGGAACCTCCCTGTCTGACAGCACTTTTGATATCTTCGCCTATGAAATCCGCCTCATCAAATGCAGTATCAAACTGACGCAGACGAATCAGTTCGCCTTCTCCGTTCTCCGTCCAAAGTGATTTCTCCTTTCTTCCGCGGTTATTCGCGATCACACTGTTCGCTGCATTCAGAATATTCCCTGTAGATCTGTAGTTCTGCTCCAGTTTGATCACCTTTGCATCCGGATATTCATGCTCAAAGTCAAGAATATTCCGGATATTCGCTCCACGGAACTTGTAGATTGACTGGTCATCATCTCCAACGACACAAAGATTCTTATATTTTCCTGCAAGAAGGCTTACCAGCTGAAACTGGACTGTATTTGTATCCTGATATTCATCTACCATAATATAGCGGAATCTTTCCTGATAACTCTCAAGCACATCCGGCTGTGTCTGCAAAAGCTGTACTGTCTTTACAAGCAGATCATCAAAATCCAGCGCATTATTCGCTCTCATCTGCGCCTCATACTCGCGGTAAACCTTAGCAATCTTCATCTTTGCAAAGTCTCCTCCGGCATTCAGTTCAAATTCATCCGGAAGGATCATCTCATTCTTGGCAGATGAAATTGCTGAAAGCAGACTTCTTTCTTTAAACACTTTCGTATCCACATCTACTTTCCGACAGACTTCCTTAATTAATGTCTTCTGATCATCTGTATCATATATAGTAAAATGATTCTCATACCCTAATCTGTCAATAAACCTTCTCAAAATACGCACGCACGCAGAGTGAAATGTACTCACCCATACACTTTCCGCTCCAAAACCGACAAGGTTATCCACACGCTGGCGCATCTCTTCTGCCGCTTTGTTCGTAAATGTGATTGCAAGGATATTCCATGGGTTCACGCCACGTTCTCCGATCAGATATGCGATCCTGTGCGTCAGAACTCTTGTTTTTCCTGAACCGGCTCCGGCAAGAATCAGAAGAGGGCCGTCCGTGTGGTAAACAGCCTCTCTCTGCGGTTCATTTAATTTATCATAAATGCTCATCTTTCCACTCCTTTAAAGTTATAAAGATATCTGTAAATGTATTCCCATTATCAAACACACGTTCCTGTTTGTCAACTACATTTTCCGGCCTTCTTATCTTTTGCTTGCTATCTAGTTTTAAATACTATATAATAAATGTATTGAGGTGATAACATGAATATAGACACAAGTAATCTGTTAAACAGCATTTTAGAAGAACTTTCTTCTTTAAGTTATGTGCATCCCGGTGATGTTCCGAATATTAATCTTTACATGGATCAAGTAACTACTTTTATGGATGAGCAGCTGGCTTCGACCAAACGTTACCCTGATGATAAGATCCTGACAAAGACCATGATCAATAATTATACGAAGAACAATCTTCTTCCACCCCCGGTGAAGAAGAAGTATTCCAGAGAGCACCTGCTCCTTCTGGTCTTCATTTATTATTTTAAAAATATCCTTTCAATCAAAGATATTGAGACAGTTCTTGCACCGCTCACAGAGAAATATTTTCCGGATGGAAGCTCTTTTGAATTAGCGGATATTTACAAAGAAGTCTGCAAGATTGAAAAAGAACAGCTGGATTCCATCAAAGAGAATGTAACTGCTACTTATGAGAAATCTGCTGAGACTTTCACTCATCTTGCTGATGGCGAAGATAAGGAGATCTTACAGCAGTTTGCATTTATATGCAGCTTGAGTTTTGATGTATATATCAAGAAAATGATCATTGAACGGATCATTGATGACCTCTCTTCCAAGTCTTCAAAAAACGAAGAGAAAAAGAAAGGGAAATAAACATTTCTGTTTAAAACGAGATACAGCCTGCGAAAGACTTTATCAGGATCTTCCGCAAGCTGTATCTTTTGATTGATAAAAGGTATTTTATTGTAAGCTTAATTCTTAAGTGTTATTCTTCCGTTCCATTCTCTTCCTCAGCAAGCCCTACACGTTTGAAAACCATATCATATCCGTCATTCCCATAATTAAGAGAACGGTTCACACGACTGATTGTCGCAGTGGATGCTCCTGTCTTCTCCGCGATCTCCAGATATGTCTTCTGTTCACGGAGCATTCTTGCCACTTCAAATCTCTGTGACAATGAAAGCAGCTCATTGATCGTACAGATGTCTTCAAAAAATGTATAACACTCTTCTTTATTCTCAAGGCTTAAGATTGCCTGAAACAAATAATCTACTGCCTCGGTTCTGATCTTCTTACTCATACGAAACAATCTCCTTCTCAACCGGCTAATTATATGATGGCTTACGGCATACCATAAACCATAACAATACCTTTTGCCTTCTCAGGCCACTTTTTGATTTTAACACATTAAATTTTTAAAGTCCACCATTTCTTATGAATTTAAACTAAATTCTTGCGCAATTTTGATTTTTTTCTAAAACATTTTATGTAAAACACACTTTTTTCGTTGTTCTTCCTCTTTTAAGATGCTATAATAAATCTGTTATAAATATTTTGATACAAAAGAGAGGAGTACATGATTAATATGAAGTGCCCAATATGTGGAAAAGACCTGGATTTGCAGAATAAGCAGATTGGCACCAGCGAAAACGGGGATCCAATCTTTAATGAATATGCAATCTGCCATAGCTGTAAAAAGCAATGGAACCTTGATAAACAACGTGCAAAGAAGATCGCTGCCAAGAAAGCCGCAGAAGAGAAAGCAAAAGCTGAGGCTGAGGCTCGTGCCGCCGAAGAGAAAGCAAAAGCTGAAGCTGCCGCCCGTGCTGCTGAAGAAAAAGCGAAAGCTGATGCTGCCGCCCGCGCTGCTGAAGAAAAAGCGAAAGCTGATGCCGCCGCCCGTGCCGCTGAAGAGAAACGAGCTGCCCGCAGAGAAGCAAAAGCCCGCGCCCGCAAAGAAGCGATTGCCCGCCTTGCTGCTGACAAAGGGATTTCAGAAGAAGAAGCTGAACGTATTCTTAAGGAGAGAGCCAGAGCCCGCAAAGCCGCTGCACAGAAAGCTGCCACTGATGCCACTGCCACTGATAATTCCGAAGAGCAGAAATATGGGAACATTCCAGCGGAAGAAATCCGTGATAAGCGTGAAAAAGCAGTTCGCAAGGGATACGAAGATATGCTTGCAACTGACCCTGACAGTAAAGCTGCCAAGAAGAAAAAGAAAGAGGAAGCCGAAACTGCGAAAGCAAAAGAAGATGTAAAATCCAGAAAAATGGATGACTATGATGATGAGAAATCCTCTGATGATGAAGATGATGATGAATATGAATACGTAGACGAATATCCACGTTTCAGACCTGGACGCATCATCCTTGGAATCATTTCCCTGCTTGCATTTGGTTTCTGTATTTATAAAGGTTTCGTAACAGGACTCAGCACATCAGGAGCTGACGTAACTTCTGCTCCTGGCATGAATTATGTCATTGTTGCTCTTTGTATGCTTGTCACTGCACTGTTATACTTCATCATGAATAACCGTGATACACTTTTTGCATTCCTTATCCCGATGATTGTCTATATCGGTAGTGCTGTTTTTGCTTTCCTGAAACATGGAGATGAATTCGAGCTTCTGATTTTAGCCGGTGTAAGTGGTGTACTTGCTGTTATTTCACTGATTCTCGCAATTGCTTCCCGCGGTGGAGATGATTACGATGATGAAGATGATTACGACGATCCATTTGAAGAAGAACACGATAATTAAAATCGCGTTGTAAATCTTTTTGGTTTCTAAGAACAATTTATATAAGATAATTACAAGGGAGTATCATTTTGCGGTACTTCCCTTTTTTTGTCCTGGTATGCATTTTTCATATCATATATCTAAATTTTTTTTAGGTGTCAAAAACTTTTTTAGAATAGTTATTGCTTTTTGTTGAATATGTGATAAAATATAACCATAGGTATCTTTATATAATTAAAAATACACAACAAACATATACTCCTCAAAGATTTTTCTTTGGGGATTTTGTCACAAAGAAAGGAGTAACTGACATGGCATCATTTATAGTAAATGGTCAGGAAGTCTCACCTTCAAAGAATCAGAAACTGTTACGGTTCCTGCGTGATGAACTGCACATTACCTCTGCAAAGGATGGTTGCAGCGAAGGCGCTTGTGGAGCCTGTACTGTTATCATTGATGGACAGACTTGCAAATCCTGCGTACCTGACACAGATTCATTGGCCGGAAAGAATGTCATCACAGTCGAGGGGCTTTCTGATTGGGAACAGAAAGTTTACACTTATGCTTACGGGAAGGCAGGCGCTGTACAGTGCGGATTCTGTATTCCTGGTATGGTTATGTGCACAAAAGCACTTTTGGATGTAAATCCGGAACCAACCGATGATGAGATTCGCTATGCGCTGCGCAACAACTATTGCCGCTGTACAGGATATGTTAAGATCATGGACGCGGTACGTCTGGCAGCTAAGATTCTGAAAGAAGGAGTTTTACCAGATGACGGAGATCCTAGCTGGACTCTTGGTTCCCGTGTTTCTCGTATAGATGTTGAAGAAAAAGTGCTTGGAACAGGTAAATATCCGGATGACTATTATCCGGAAGGAATGCTCTATGGCGCTGCTCTTCGTAGTAAATATCCACGAGCTCGCGTACTTTCTATTGATACCTCTGCTGCCGAGGCTCTGCCTGGCGTAGAAGCGGTTGTAACAGCCGATGATATTCCTGGGGAGAATAAGATCGGACACTTAAAACATGATCAGTATTCACTGATTCCGGTTGGTGGACTGACTCATTATCTCGGAGATGCAATTGCCCTTGTAGCTGCAACTGACATGGCAACTGTAGAAAAAGCAAAGAAACTTATTAAAGTTGAATATGAAGTACTTCCTCATGTGCATACAGTGGAAGAAGCTGCTGCTCCAGATGCACCTCTTGTTTATGATGAAGAAGAGACTAACGTATGTGCTTATAAGCACATCAGCCGCGGAAATGCGGAAGAAGCAATCAAGAATTCCAAGTACGTGATCTCACATCACTTTGAGACACCTTGGACTGAGCATGCTTTCCTTGAACCGGAATGTGCTGTTTCTTTCTATGATGAAGACGGTGACATTTTCGTATATTCAACAGACCAGTCCGCTCACCAGACATTGCACGAAGTTACACTTATGCTTGGAACAGATAAAGTAAAAGTTCAGAACGCATTAGTCGGCGGTGGTTTCGGTGGTAAAGAGGACATGACTGTTCAGCATTTAAGCGCATTGCTTACTTACGTAACAAAGAAACCGATCAAGATGAAATTATCCAGAGCGGAATCCTTGCTTGTTCATCCGAAACGTCACCCATTCTACATGGATATGACAATGGGATGCGATGAGAATGGAGTGATCCAGGGTGTAAAAGCGATTGTTAAATCTGACACAGGTGCATTCGCTTCTCTTGGCGGCCCGGTTCTTGAACGTGCATGTACACATGCAGCAGGACCTTATCATTATGAAAACTTTGAAATTGAAGGAACTGCTTACTATACAAATAACCCACCTGCCGGAGCATTCCGCGGATTTGGTGTTACACAGACTTGTTTCGCAACAGAGACACTTCTGAACATGATGGCTGACAAGGTAGGCATTACGCCTTGGGAGATTCATTACCGCAATGCGATCCGCCCAGGCGAAGTACTTCCGAACGGACAGATTGTAGATAACTCTACAGGTCTTGTAGAAACACTGGAAGCTGTCAAAGAAGAGTATGATGCTGCACTTGCGGCCGGTAAGGCTGTTGGCCTTGGTTGTGCTATGAAAAATGCCGGTGTCGGTGTTGGTATCCCGGATACAGGACGTGTAAAATTAATTGTTGAAGAAGATGAAAAACTTCACATCTTCACTGGTGCTTCCTGTATCGGTCAGGGACTTGGTACTGTACTTGTACAGATGATCGTTACAAATACAGATCTTTCCCATGATGATATCGTCTATGAGCGAAGCAACACATGGATTTCACCTGATTCCGGTACAACTTCCGGTTCTCGTCAGACACTTGTAACTGGTGAAGCGTGCCGCAGAGCATGTGAAAAATTCATGGAAGCGAAAAACAGCGGTAAGTCCATGAAAGATATGATTGGAGAAACTTTCTACGGAGAGTATCTCGCTAAGACTCATCCACTTGGTGCAGATGTGCCTAATCCGATATCTCACGTTGCTTATGGATATGCAACTCAGGTCTGCATCCTTGATCCTAAGACAGGTAAGATTGAGAAAATGATTGCCGCACACGATGTTGGTAAAGCTGTCAACCCACTTTCCTGCGAAGGTCAGATTGAAGGCGGTGTTGTAATGTCTATGGGATTCGCACTCAGAGAGCAGTATCCAATCGATGAAAATTGTAAACCAATTGACAAATATGGTTCCTTAGGACTTTTCCGTTCTCACGAAGTTCCTGAGATTGAAGCAATCGTTATTGATAAACCTGGTCTGGATGTTGCCTGTGGAGCAATCGGTATCGGAGAGATCACATCCATCCCTACTGCTCCTGCAATCGCGGATGCATATTGCAGATTTGACGGAGAAAGACGCTACAGCCTTCCTCTTTCTAACACACCATACGAAAGGAAGAAATAATCATGGCAATTAAAAAGAGATTTCCTTACCGGGCAGCTCTGGTTGCCTGTAACGGTGGCTGCCGCGCAGCCGGCTCTGAAGACGGTGGATGCAAAGATGGCTGCATCGGATGTGGAGCCTGTATAGAAAAATGTAAATTCGGCGCGATTTCCATGAATGAATATGGCGTTGCCGAAGTAGACGAAGAAAAATGTATTGCCTGTGGACAGTGTGCAAAAGTCTGTCCACAGAACCTGATCAAGATTCACGAATGTGCAAACTACATTGTAGTAAAATGCTCTAACAAAGAAAAAGGAGCTGTTGCACGTAAACAGTGTGAAGTCAGTTGTATTGGATGCGGTATTTGTGAAAAAACATGTACTGCAGGTGCAATTCATGTAGAAGATAATTGCGCAGTAATCCAGGAAGACATCTGCTTAAGCTGTGGAATGTGCTCTGTAAAATGTCCAAGACATGTAATCCATGATCTCCGCGGAGTATTTACAGCAGTAAGATAATACAAAAGCTATCGACTACGATAACAACACAGATATGTGTTAAGTTATTGTAATCGATAGCTTTTTTATCTACTCATCTTCATCCAGAAACTCGATATCATCATCGTCATCAAGATAATCTAAATCATCCAGATTTTCCAGATCATTCAAGTCATCTAAGTCATCCGGATCTTCATCAAAATCATAATCCTCTGTCGCATCTGCCTCATCAGCAGTTACTTCAATTTCGACGTCTTCCTCCCAATCTTCCTCGTCTACATCAAACTTCTCTTCTTTAAAGTTCTCCACTTCATCCTCTTCCAGATCATCTTCAAGATCATCAAATTCATCCATGCTGACAACTGTTGTGCCCTTGTCTTCTTTCAGGACATTTTCCGGAAGACTCTCTATAATCTCATCCAGCTCATCAAAATCATCCAGATTCTCGACCAGTGCCCTTGCCTTCTCGACTTCATTTTCTGTAGAATGTTCTTCACGGATCTCTGCGGCTTTAAGTAAATTCTTTTTCTTACGTTTTCCGGATTCCAAAAGAAGCTGGATCCAGATACTAAGTGCACCAATTGCAGCACAAAGTGCCACATGGATCATTCCGTTTTTATATGGCTGCAGATAAAAGATACTGCTGCCCGCTGCCATTGCTCCAAACACAGAAGAAGAAGCAATCAGCATAAAGTTATGAAACTTAATAGAAAGCAATGCACACACAAGACCAATACCCGCACAGATTCCATAGATAATAAAATCCTGTGGTTTCATCAAATGTACACTGACAACAAAGACGAGTACCGCTACTGTCACAAATCCACCAATCTGCTTCTTCCATGCACCAAGCACCGCCAATACAAGTCCCACACCTGCTCCTGCCGCCAATGCGATTGTCTGATCCAGATCTGCAATCGCTCCGACCGCAATTCCGGCTGCGCATCCTGCTGACAATCCTGCGATCACAGACCAGAAACGTACCAGTTTCAGCCCCGTCAGACATAACAGTACCGCTCCGGCCATTATAACGATCAGAGAAATAAATTCCATCTGACTCAAATGATGACTGCTTTCATTAAGTCCAGCCAGAACAACATCCAGGTCAAAATTCAGAATTGTATCAATCATATCATTTACATTCATTATTTACACCTTCGTCCCTTACTATTTATTACTCACTACTGCTCATTTTAGCAATTTTTTTTACTGATTACAAGTGTTCATTTCACCTTTCCATTGACTTCTTATTCTTCTCCACTTAAAATAGAAGAGAAATGCTATTGCTGACCGCATAATACTGTGAACAGCAATAAAATGCTAACATAAAGGAGTTTATTATGGAACAGTTAAGAATACCTGCTGGCTATCATTCCCCTCTTACAATTCGTGAGACAGAAGTAGCCATCAAAGAAGTGAAAGACCACTTCGAGCGTGCTCTTGCAAAGAATCTCCACCTGACACGAGTGTCAGCACCACTGTTTGTCCGTCCGGAATCCGGTCTGAATGATAACTTAAACGGTGTTGAACGTCCGGTTTCCTTTGACATCAAAGAACAGGATGGTTCTGTTGCAGAGATCGTTCATTCTCTTGCAAAATGGAAGAGATATGCATTGAAGAATTATAATTTCCATTCCGGCGAAGGGCTTTACACAGATATGAGTGCGATACGTCGTGATGAAGATACAGACAACATCCATTCTCTGTATGTTGACCAGTGGGACTGGGAAAAAGTAATTTCTAAGGAAGAACGTAACACAGAGACACTTCAGTACACTGTCCGCAAAGTCTACCGGGCTCTGAAAGATACAGAAGAATACATTTCCAGACGTTACAACTATATCGATCCTCTTCTTCCTGATGATATCTTTTTCATCACTACACAGGAGCTGGAAGACCTTTATCCGGATCTTACTACCAAAGAACGTGAAAAAGCGATTGCGAAGGAAAAAGGCGCAGTGTTTATCTCCAAGATTGGTGGCGTACTTGCTTCCGGCGAAAGACATGACGGTCGTGCTCCGGACTATGATGACTGGGAGCTGAACGGTGACATTATCGTTTACTATCCGGTTCTTGACATCGGTCTTGAACTCTCTTCTATGGGAATCCGTGTTGACGAAGACTCATTAAAGGCACAGCTAAAAGAAGCCGGATGTGAAGATCGTGCAGAACTTCCATTCCAGAAGGCACTGCTGAACGGCGAGCTTCCATATACAGTCGGCGGCGGTATTGGACAGTCCCGTATCTGTATGTATTACTTAAGAAAGGCTCATATCGGTGAAGTACAGTCTTCCCTCTGGCCTGAAAATGTAGTTGAAGCTGCTGCTGATGCCGGCATCCACCTTCTCTAAACACAAGACAGACCAGCCAATTATATGATAAAAAGCAGATTCGAATTCTACTGGAGTATCTCTCCTTTGAATTCGAATCTGCTTTTTCATTCTCCTCTTATTCTACAATCAGCAACTGTTCTTTCTCTTCCTCAGACACCCTGTTCCAAAAAACATTAAAATCATCAAATTCCGGCAAATAGATATCTGCCGTATTCCAGATCTGCGCCAGATTCTTGTCATTTGCCTTATCATAAACTGCTACTGTCTTAAATCCCGCATGCTTTGCCGTTCTCAAAGCCTGGTAAGTATCTTCAAACACCCAGGTCTGTTCCGGCTCCGTATCCAGCTGCAAAAGTGCTGCAAAATAAATATCCGGCTGATCCTTACCGCTTCCGATCTCAGATGCTGTAAAAACTCCTTGAAAATAAGGTAATACCTTCAATCTGCTCAGAGCTGCTTCTGCATTCTTCCGGTCACCGGTTGTTGCGATCACCATAGGAATCTTCCGCTCTCTGAATTCCTCCAGATACTGACGAACCCCTTCTTTCAATGGAACTCGTTTTGCATAATAGTCTTCCACTTCTTTATTCAGTCCCTGTACAACCTCTTCCACTGTCTTCTCCAGGTTATAATGTGAGATCAGATAATCTGCCGCCTCCTCCAGGCTCATCTCAAATAATGTCTCCCCCAGGTTCTTCTCGGCCTCAATTCCCAAATGATCCAGATACAATTCTCCAAGATTCTCCCAGACAGGCATGGAATTGAGAAGGACACCATCTACGTCAAATATTACACCTTTTATCATGTCATTCCTCTTTTCTGCTATGCACTACATTATAATCTCCCTGGAAACGCATGTCAACCGTTACTGTTCACACGATGTGCGACCAGCAACGCATCTCGCCATTTTAAATCGCCTTTGGCGATGGGGCGAGATGCATTCAAGTCAAAACACGCATCCTCCGTGTCAATCAGCGGAGTGATTGACACGGGAGTAAACAGTAACTGTCAACCATCAGAAAAAGACCTTCTGCCGGCAGATCAACCACTTGCAAAAGGTCTTTATAAAATGCTGTTATTTATTTTGTCTCAAGGATCTTATCAACACTTGCCAGTTTTACACTCAATACAAATACTTCAGCGGCAACTGCAAGTTCTTCCGGTGTTGGATAAGACGGTGCGATACGGATATTGCTGTCATGTGGATCTTTTCCATAAGGGAATGTTGCTCCCGCTCCTGTCATAACAACGCCAGCTTCTTTCGCCTTCGCAACAATCGCTTTCGCACATCCATCCAGCGCATCAAAGGAGATGAAATATCCTCCGCGTGGCGCGATCCATGATCCAATCTCAAGTCCGCCAAGTTCTCTTTCAAGAACTTCAAGAACAGTCTCAAACTTCGGACGCAGGATATCTGCATGTTTCTTCATATGTTCTACAATTCCGTGAATATCTCCGAAGAATCTTACATGACGCAGCTGATTTACCTTATCATGTCCGATCGTCTGCACACGCATTGTGCTTCTGATATCCTCCAGGTTCGCATCAGATGCTGCCATTGCTGCAATTCCTGATCCCGGGAAACTGATCTTGGATGTAGAAGAAAACTTGTAAACCATATCCGGGTTACCTGCCTTCTTACACTCCATCAGAATCTCAATCAGATAATCCTGCTTATCTTCATATAAATGATGTACACAGTAAGCATTATCCCAGAAGATACGGAAATCTTCTGCTGCCGGCTTCAGGTTCGCAAAACGGAACACTGTCTCATCAGAATATGTGATTCCCTGTGGGTTAGAGTACTTCGGTACACACCAGATTCCTTTGATTGCCGGATCACTGCTTACAAGTTTCTCAACCATATCCATATCCGGTCCTGTTGATGTCATCGGTACATTGATCATCTCAATTCCGAAATGCTCTGTAATCGCGAAATGTCTGTCATATCCTGGAACCGGACATAAGAATTTTACCTTATCAAGCTTACACCATGGAGTACTTCCCATGATACCATGTGTCATTGCACGTGCTACCGTATCATACATCACATTCAGACTTGAGTTTCCGAAAATGATCACGTTATCTTTCGGAACTTCCATCATATCTGCAAGAAGCTGTTTTGCTTCATCAATTCCATCAAGTCCGCCATAGTTACGGCAGTCAACACCATCTTCACAAGTCAGATCAACACCACTTGTCAGTGTATCCATCATCCCCATTGACAGATTCAGCTGGTCTGCTGACGGTTTTCCTCTGGACATATCCAGTTTCAGACCTTTTGCCTTCACTTCTTCAAACTGCGCCTCCAGGCCACTCTTTAATTCCAATAACTCTTCTTTGCTCAAATCTTTATATGCAGTCATTGCAGGAATCCTCCACTTTCTTTATTTTTTCACTTTTGTTATTGTATATAATTTTTGACGTTTCGTCAATGGGTTCTTGCATTCTTTTTTATTTTTTTGTTTTTTTCAGCTTTATTTCCACATGTTTTGCATTTCAAAAATGTTTTTCATTCATTTTTCACTGTATTCTGTGTTATCACTCTATCCCATCAGGTTTTATCTATGCATTATTGATTTTTCCTCTCCTCCTGTGATATCCTTAGAAAGTAGATTCCAGTCATCATTCCACTTGACTGTGAATAAAAACCTTATGATTCTATGGAGGTACTAAAATGAATTTTACGTTTGCACACAATAACCTGAATGTATATGATCTTGAAAAATCACTGGATTTTTACCAGAAAGCTCTGAATTTAAAAGTAGAACGTGAAAAACTTGCCGATGACGAAAGTTTTAAGCTTGTATATCTCACAGACGGTGTGACCCCGCATCTTTTAGAGCTCACCTGGCTGCGTGATATGGAGCGACCATATGAACTGGGAGATAATGAGATCCATCTCGCATTTGCTGTCGATGATTTCGATGCTGCTTACAAAAAACATAAAGAGATGGGATGTATCTGCTTCGAAAATCCATCTATGGGAATTTATTTTATTGAAGATCCTGACGGATACTGGCTGGAAATTGTACCGGGCAAATAAAAAAAGTTTTAAAAAAAGGAATCAGCATCACTGATTCCTTTTTTGGTTCTAATATCTTACATAATATGTAACACGTACAGAACTTACCTTAACCGGTACTCCTGTCTGCTGTGCTTCGATCATCTGTCCGCCGCCAATGTAAATCGCTACATGTCCCGGTGTCCAGCAGATATCTCCCGGCTGTGGATCATTTACGATTGTTCCTGCTGCAAGAATATCTCCACTTGTTCTTGGAATTGAAATTCCTGCCTGTCTGTAGCAATACTGTACAAGTCCTGAACAGTCAAGTCCAACTCCCGGTGTAGATCCGCCCCATACATACGGAACTCCGATCTGTGAATAAGCTGCATTTACAATAATGCTTCCCTTATCTGCACTATAGCTTGGGCTTGGTGAGGAAGAACTTGAGCTGCTTGAGCTTGAACTGCTGGAAGAACTACTGCTTGAGCTACTGGAGCTTGAGCTGCTTGAACTTCCTGAGCTTGAGCTGCTTGAGCTTGAACTACTGGAAGAACTATTACTTGAGTTATTTCTATTAGAAGAACTACTGCTTGAGTTATTCTTCTTAGCTGCTTCCTCGGCAGCTTTCTTTGCTGCTGCTTCTGCTGCCTTTCTCTTAGCTTCTTCTTCCGCTGCTTTCTTTACAGCTTTATCAATCTTAACATCGAGATTTGCAATCTCACTACTCTTCTCTGTGATTGTAGTATTCAGTTCATCCTTCTGCGCATCATACTCTGTCTGTGTCTCCTGCAGATCAGCCATCTTTGTCTCAAGCGTTGTCTTAAGATCTTCTACTTTCTGAACTGTCGCAACATACTCTTCGAGCTTATCTCTGTCATAAGAATGTACCTGCTGGGAATATTCTGCCTGTGTCAGTACACTGGAAATATCTCCGGATGTCAGTACCTTCTCCACTGTAGCAGTGCCTGTTCCTTCTTCATACATGTACTTAATACGAAGCTTCATAGCTGCATACTGCTGTTCCTGTTCCTCCTGCGCTGTCTTCAGATCTTCCTCTGTCTGAGAGATTTCCTCACCTGTTTCGATCAGATCATTCTCAAGATCAGAGATCTTGGTCATAAGTGAATTCAGCTGTGTCTGAAGATTACTTACCTGATTCTGTGTCTCCTGCTTCTTCTGCTTCAGATCACTGACCTCGTCAGCAAGTACCGGTGTAACAGTCATTGTACATGCAAGTGTTACTGCAAGAATCATACTGCTTACTTTTTTTAACTTCATCTTTCCACCTATCCTTATTTTTATCTAGTCCCCCATGTGATGCATTATAATTTTTCGTATCACAATTCATTGTAAATAGTTACATTATAATTCCACATACTCATATGTTATAATACAACATCTATTGTGTTTTTTCAACATATTTCTCGTAACAAGAGGGTATTTTATTTACATTCTACGTTCAATATTATAGCGTATTTATGTAATATTTTCAATAGTTTCCCTTACTTTTTTCATTTTTTCGTAACATTTTTGTAACAAAAAATCTGGAAAGTTCTCTTTATTCTTAAATAAACTTTCCAGATTCCTGTTTCACTGTATGATCTTTTATTTTCTACTGAATATATAAGTTTGTATATCCCATCAGGCTTTCATCTACTTCTCTTGCCACTTCACAACCTTCACGGATAGCCCATACAACAAGAGACTGTCCTCTGTGCATATCCCCGGCTGTGAATACATCCTTCACATTTGTAGAATATTTTCCTGCCTCTGTCTTTACATTTGTGCGTTCATTCACTTCTACACCGAATGCTTTTGTTACATAATCCTGACTTCCAAGGAATCCTGCTGCGATCAGAACAAGATCTGCATCTACGGTATACTCGCTTCCTTCTACCGGAACCATCATTTTCCGTCCGGTCTTCTCATCGGTCTTACTCTCAAGCTTGATAAGAACTGCCTTACAGAGATTTCCTTTCTTGTCTTTTACGAATTCTTTCACTGTCGTTGTGTAAACGCGAGGATCAGAACCAAACACAGCGATTGCTTCCTGCTGGCCATAATCTGTCTTGCAGACTCTTGGCCACTCCGGCCATGGGTTCAGCGGTGTCCTATCGTCCGGTGCTTTCGGCATCATCTCCAGCTGGAGAACGCTCTTTGCTCCATGACGGATAGATGTTCCGACACAGTCATTTCCTGTATCTCCGCCTCCGATTACAATTACATTTTTTCCTTTTGCAGAAATGTAGCTTCCTGTTTTAAGCTTCATGTCATTTGCCCATAGTGCTTTCGTTGTTGATTTCAGGAAATCTACTGCAAAATAAATTCCCTGTGCATCTCTTCCCGGTGCTTTGATATCTCTTGGATTTGATGCTCCACATGCAAGGATCACGCGGTCATATTCTTTCAGGATATCTGCCGCCTTCACGTCTTTTCCGACATTACATCCAGTCTGGAAGATAATTCCCTCTTCTTCCATAATCGCAATCTTACGGTCGATAATCTGTTTCTCCAGCTTCATATTCGGAATTCCGTAGCGGAGCAATCCGCCCGGTTTGTCCTCACGTTCAAAAACAGTTACCTGATGACCTCTTCTGTTCAGAAGATCTGCTGCCGCAAGTCCGGACGGACCGGAACCGATCACTGCGACTTTCTTTCCTGTACGCACTTTCGGTGGATTTGCCTTTGCATATCCCATCTCATATGCATTTTCAATAATTGCATATTCATTACTTTTTGATGCAACTGCTTCCTGATTCAGTCCACAGGTACATGCATTTTCACACAGTGCCGGACATACACGGGAAGTAAATTCCGGAAAATTGTTTGTCTTTTTCAGACGTAAATAAGCTTCCTTCCAATTTCCATTGTAGATCAAGTCATTCCACTCTGGCACAAGGTTGTGCAGTGGACATCCACTGGCCATTCCTGCAAGCGGCTTTCCAGACTGACAGAACGGAACTCCGCACGCCATACAGCGTGCGCCCTGAAGTTCCTGTTCTTCTTTGCTAAGAGGCGTATGGAACTCATTGAAATGTTTGATGCGTTCCAATGGGCTCTCTGCCGGTTTATCCTGTCTTTCATAATCCATAAATCCTGTCGGTTTTCCCATCTCTATGCCTCCTATCTTCCGTTCTTGATCATATTAAATGCTTCGATTTTTGCTTTTTCTCTACTAAGTCCTTTTTCTTCCATCTGGATGATCGTGGACATCATTCTCTCATAGTCTTCCGGAATGATCTTCTTGAATTTTGGCAGATATTCTTTGAAATTATCAAGAATCTTCTTACCTACCTCAGAGTTTGTATAAGCAACATGCTCCTGGATCATTCCTTTTAATTCCTGTACATCATACTTATCTGTGACACGTTCAATGTTGACCATTGCTTTATTTACTTTACGATACAGGCTGTTATCGAGATCGATCACATAGGCAATACCGCCGCTCATTCCGGCTGCAAAGTTCTTTCCAACCTGTCCAAGTACAACAACACATCCACCTGTCATATATTCACATCCGTGATCTCCGACACCTTCTACAACTGCACGTGCCCCAGAGTTTCTTACCGCAAAACGTTCTCCGGCAACACCTCCTACAAATACTTTACCACTTGTAGCTCCGTAAAGAGCAACATTTCCGATGATAATATTCTCATCTGATTTGAATTTCACACCTTTCGGCTGGCAAACAACCAGTTTTCCACCGGAAAGTCCTTTTCCAAAATAGTCATTACTGTCTCCTGTCAGTTCCAGTGTCAGTCCTCTTGGGATAAATGCTCCAAAGCTCTGACCGCCGGCACCTTTACACTGGATCACATAGCTGTCTTCTTCCAGTCCTTCCGGATATCTTCTTGTGATCTCAGATCCGAAAATTGTTCCGAAAGTACGGTCTGTATTTGTAACATCTACTTCAAGTCCTCTCTTTTCTCCTCTTTCAAGGGCTGGGAGAAGCTGTTTCAATAGTACTTTTTCATCCAACGTCTTGTTAAGTTCAAAATCATAGACTTTCTTTGGATTAAAGATAACACCTTTCTTCTCTTTCGCATATGGATTGTACAGAATCTGTGACAGATCCAGTGTTGCGGCACGCTCTGATGTCGGAACGTCTTTTACTTTCAGAAGATCTGTACGTCCTACCAGTTCATCCACTGTGCGGACACCAAGTTTTGCCATATATTCTCTTAATTCTTCTGCAATAAAACGCATAAAGTTAACAACATATTCCGGTTTTCCGCTGAAACGTTTTCTAAGCTCCGGATTCTGAGTTGCAACACCAACAGGACAAGTATCCAGGTTGCAGACGCGCATCATAACACATCCCATTGTTACAAGCGGAGCTGTTGCAAATCCAAACTCTTCTGCTCCAAGGATTGCTGCAATCGCAACATCACGGCCACTCATGAGCTTACCATCTGTCTCAATACGGACACGCTCACGCAGACCATTCTGAATCAATGTCTGATGAGTTTCTGCAAGTCCAAGCTCCCACGGAAGTCCTGCATTCTGAATCGAGCTTCTCGGTGCTGCTCCTGTTCCTCCGTCATATCCTGAGATCAAGATAACTCCGGCTCCGGCTTTTGCAACACCTGCAGCAACTGTTCCAACACCTGCTTCTGATACCAGTTTCACAGAAATTCTTGCATTTTTATTTGCATTTTTACAGTCATAGATCAACTGTGCAAGATCCTCGATTGAATAAATATCATGATGTGGCGGTGGTGAGATCAGGCTCACACCAGGTGTTGAATGACGAGTCTTCGCGATCCATGGATATACCTTTCCACCCGGAAGATGTCCTCCTTCTCCTGGTTTTGCTCCCTGCGCCATCTTGATCTGGATTTCCTGTGCACTGACTAGATATCTGGATGTAACTCCGAATCGGCCGGAAGCAACCTGCTTGATTGCAGAACATCTGTTTGTATCAAGACGCTCAATATCCTCTCCACCTTCACCGGAGTTTGATTTACCATGAAGCATATTCATGGCGATCGCCATTGTCTCATGTGCTTCTTTTGAAATAGATCCATAGGACATCGCACCTGTCTTGAATCTTGTTACGATTGAATCTACGCTTTCTACTTCATCAAGCGGTACACTCTTCTTCGGGAAATTGAAATCAAGCTGACCTCTCAGATTGATCTTCTTGCCTTCCTCATCAACCATCTCTGTATACTGCTTGAACATTTCATAATCACCACGTCTTGTGGACTGCTGAAGCATATGGATTGTCTGTGGATTATAGAGATGTTCTTCTCCGCCACTTTTATATTTATGTTTTCCAACACTGTCCAGTGTCGTATCAACCTGCAGTCCAAGCGGATCAAATGCTTCTGTATGGAATGCTGTGTAATCTTCTGCAATTTCTTCAATACCGATACCACCAACACGGCTGACTGTATCTGTAAAATAGCGGTTAATAAAATCTGTCTTGAGACCAATTGCCTCGAAGATCTTTGCTCCCTGATAGGACTGGATCGTTGAAATTCCCATCTTGGATGCAATCTTAATAATTCCATGAATTACTGCTGAGTTATAATCATCTACTGCTGCATAATAATCTTTGTGAAGCAGATTAGACTCAATCAGCTGACGGATCGACTCATGCGCAAGATATGGATTAATCGCACATGCTCCATATCCAAGCAGTGTTGCAAAATGATGAACCTCTCTAGGCTCTCCACTTTCCAGAATCATCGCGACTGAGGTTCTCTTCTTTGTACGTACCAGATGCTGCTGCAGTCCGGATACTGCCAGAAGTGACGGGATTGCAACGTGATATTCGTCTACCTCACGGTCTGTCAGAATCAAAATATTAGCACCCTCACGGATCACACGGTCAACTTCAATAAACAGATACTCGATTGCCTTCTCAAGACTTGTGTTTTTATAATAAGTGATCGGAATCTCTGCAACTTTGAATCCATCCACTTTCATATTTTTAATTTTCAGAAGATCTGTATTGGTCAGGATCGGGTTATTGACTCTGAGCATCTTACAGTTCTCTTCCTTCTGCTCCAGAAGGTTACCGTCTGTTCCGACATAAATTGTTGTAGATGTTACAACTTCCTCACGGATTGCATCGATCGGTGGGTTTGTTACCTGTGCAAACAACTGTTTAAAATATCCGAACAGTGGCTGACGTTTCTGCGAAAGGACTGAAATCGGTGCATCCATTCCCATCGCTGCAGTTCCTTCGGCACCGTTCTTTGCCATTGTCAGAATAGAAGTTTTCACGTCTTCATAAGAATAGCCAAATGCTTTCTGAAGCTGTGTACACTCTTCGGCAGTATACTTTGGCACATCCTTATTCGGGATTTTCAAATCCTTCAGCTGAATCAAATTACTGTCCAGCCATTCTCCATATGGGAACTGATTTGCATATTTTTCTTTTAATTCCTCATCATCGATCACGCGTCCTGCAACAGTATCAACAAGAAGCATTTTGCCTGGATGAAGTCTTTCTTTCATCACGATCTTGGATGGATCAATATCCAGAACTCCAACCTCTGAAGAAAGAATCAGATTGTCATCATCTGTAATGTAATATCTGGAAGGGCGAAGTCCGTTACGGTCAAGTACGGCTCCCATAACATCTCCATCTGAGAACAAGATTGACGCCGGTCCATCCCATGGCTCCATCATTGTTGCATAATACTGATAGAAATCTTTCTTGTTCTGGGACATCTCTTTATTGTTGATCCATGGTTCCGGAATACAGATCATAACTGCAAGCGGAAGATCCATTCCACTCATCACCATGAATTCTAATGCGTTGTCAAGCATTGCGGAGTCAGAACCTGAAGTATTGATTGCTGGAAGTACTTTGTGAAGTTCGCCTTTCAGACATCCTGCCTCCATCGTTTCCTCACGGGCACGCATCTTATCTGCATTACCACGGATCGTATTGATCTCTCCGTTGTGGACCATAAAGCGGTTCGGATGCGCTCTCTGCCAGCTCGGTGCTGTGTTCGTACTGAATCTTGAATGTACCATTGCAATTGCAGAAATAAATTCTTCATCCTGCAGATCTTCAAAGAAAAGTCTCAGCTGTCCTACAAGGAACATTCCTTTGTAAACGATTGTTCTGCTGGAAAGTGAAACAACATAAGTATCATCACTGCTCTGTTCGAAGATTCTTCTGACTACATACAGTCGACGGTCAAAGTCGATTCCTTTCTCGTATTTTGCAGGACGTTCAATAAATGCCTGCATAATACATGGCATGCAATCTACTGCTGTCTTTCCAAGAATGTCCGGATGAATCGGAACTTCTCTCCAGCCCAAGAACTTCAATCCTTCTTTTTTTACAATAACCTCGAAAATCTTTTTCGCCTGATTGCGTTTTAATTCATCCTGCGGAAGAAAGAACATACCTACACCGTAATCTCTTTCATCTTTCAGCTTGATCCCAAGTGGCTGACAGACTTTTTTGAAAAATCCATGAGGAATCTGTGTCAGAATACCCACGCCATCTCCTGTCTTTCCTTCTGCATCTTTTCCGGCTCTGTGCTCAAGTTGTTCTACAATACTCAAGGCTCCTGCCACTGTACTATGTGTCTTTTTGCCTTTGATATTGACAATTGCACCAATACCACAGTTATCATGTTCAAAACTTTCGCGGTAAAGACCACGATTCTGACTTTCCATTTCTTTCCTCATAGTCGCTATCCTTTCTTCCTGTAATCTAAAGTTTACTTTAAAATCTTCTTTGTCCGGCGCATTCAATCATTTCTTTCTCACGTCGTGTAAAACTTTTTCTAGAATATACACCCTTTTACCTAGGCTGTAAATAGGGAAACTCTTGTAAATTGTCTGATTATTTGATTTTTTATTATTTTTCTTTTAATAGTCAGATTATTTTGATTTTCTTATAAAAATAATATTAATTATTAAGATTTCTGTTTTTCTTTGATTTTATTTAATAAAATACTGGATTAAAAAGAAAATGCGCGACAAGGTTTCGCACCTCATCGCGCACAATTTAAGATTGTATTTTTATTAGTACAATTTATTTCATTCGTATTTTTTCACTATTCTTCTGTTTTCTGAGTACTCACCGGATCCCCGCTTCTCTGAATCCACACAAAACAAGCTGCACAGATAAATGTGCTGATGATCACTGCCACTGCCATTTTAAACGGTTCTCTGGCAAGCCAGTTAAATACTCCGATATCTGTAAAGATCAAAGAGCCCAGATTCAAAACAACGTGAAGCATAATCGGAGCTTTCATTGAACCAAATTTCTCATAAATATAGCACAGAAGAATTCCTAGGAGGAAAGTGTAAATCATCTGTACCGTGTTGGTATGTGTGACTGAGAAAAACAGTGCTGACCAGATTGCCGCATAATAAAATCCTCTTGTCTCCCGGTACCTCTGATAGAGTACTCCGCGGAACATAAATTCCTCTGCAATCGGAATTACAAATCCAAATACAATAATCTGGACCACAAAATCTGCTGAATACATATTCTGTGCGGTCTGGATATACTCCGGATCAACCAAAACGGCCTGTGCCATAGCGGACAGACATGTAGCACCAATACTTCCGATCACTCCCATCACAAAAAGTGACCAGTAATTCTTCAGTGGCTTTTGAACCCCCATCCGCTGTATCCCTGCAATCTGCTCTTTCTTTCGATCGATAACAAACAATGTAACTGTCAGAAACAACGTTGCTGCTGTAGCAATCCCTGCAATCGCAATCTGACCTCCTATGATTTTATCAAACGCAGGACTTAACACTTCATAGTACTTATTCATCATTTCCTGATAATTAAGAACTTCTCCACTTTGTGTCATCCTGGAAGATGCTTCCCCCATAAAAGGAAGAATGATTATAAACTCAATCACAAATTCCATCACCAGCTGGATTCCCCAGAATCCAAGTAAAGGACCGGCAGCTCTCCAGAAGGAGCGTCTCGGATCATTTTTCATAAGACAATTCCTCCGCTATCTTCTGAATCCACTCTCTGATCTTTCCGGCTTCACCTTTTACAGTTCCCTGAACCATCTCCGGCTTTCCGCCTCCCCGTCCTTCGAATGCAGCATTTAACATTTTGGAAAATGCACGAAGATCCTGGGTTCTGCTTCCGATCACATAACGGTATCCCGCTGCATCATTTCCATAAAACACAGCACAAAGAATTCTTTCTTTTTCAAGCACTTCATTCACATACTGACGCATGGCATCCGCACTGATATCCTCCGAAAACATACAGACCGTTTTTTCTTCTTCCGAAACAGACTGCGCCCAGACGTGTACAAGCTGGCGTTCTTTCTCCACCAGTGTCCGTTTCAAAGAATCCAGCTCTTCTTTCAAGTGTCCCACTGCCTCTGCTGTATCATATTCTTTCGCACAGAGCAACGCTGAAATTTTCCTGTTCTGTTCCTGCTTCTTCTCATAATCTGTAAGTGCACGGCTTCCACAGAGCATTGTCACACGAACGCCGCCTTTGTATCGCTGCATATTAACAAGCTTGATCATACCGATCTCTCCTGTGCGTTCAACATGCGGCGCACAGCACGCACAGATATCATATCCCGGAACCGATACGATACGAACCTGTCCCTCAATCTCAATCTTACTGCGGTAATCCAGTTCTTCCAGCTCTTCTTTGGATGGATAGGACACTTCTATTGTCAGATTCTTCCACACTGCACGATTTGCTTCAAGTTCAATCTCCTGCAGTGCTTCTTTTGATATCTCTCCATCAAAATCCATCGTACAATCTTCTGTTCCAAGATGAAATCCGACATTGTTGAAACCGTATCTTGCATGCACGATTCCGGAAACAATATGCTCTCCGGTGTGCTGCTGCATCTTCATAAATCTGGTCTCCCAGTCGATCTCGCCTTCAACAATCTCTCCTGCTTCAAACGGCTGATCTGTAATATGCAGAATTCTTCCATTCTTTTCCCGAACATCAGATACCTTCGCATCCTTCAGTTTTCCTGTATCTGCATACTGTCCGCCGCCTTCCGGAAAGAATGCTGTACGGTCAAGTTCTACCGCATAGCATCCTTCCTTTTTCTCATACGGCTCACATTCCAGAACCTTTGCAGTAAATTTTGAAAGATGGCTGTCATTGTAAAACAGTTTTTCTGTTCTTGTACCATCCATCAATCCATTTTCTGTCATAATTCGTATTACATCCTTTCCGGAGCTGTAAATCCAAGAAGGTCAATGCAGGTCTCAAGTACTTTTTTCGCAAGTGTAAGAAGTGCAAGATAACCTTTCTTCTTCTCTTCGTCTTCTTCTGCAAGAATCTTTGTCTCATGATAGAACTTATTAAAGTCGTTCGCAAGATCATAGATATATGCACACAACTTATGAGGAGCTGTCTCTTTATATACATTATCGATCACTTCATTGAATTTCACTACCTGAAGCATCAGAGACTTCTCTGCATCATTCTCAGCCGGTCTGATCGTTCCGTCAAAAACTCCGCCATTCTCAGCATATTTCTTGAGAATAGACTTAATTCTAACGATTGTATAAAGAATATACGGTCCTGTATTTCCCTCAAAGGAAGTAAATCTGTCAACATCAAAGATATAATCCTTAGAAGCCTGGTTAGAAAGATCTCCGTACTTGATTGCTGCAAGTCCAACTTCTTCTGCTGTACGTCTTGCATCTTCTTCCTCTACTGTACGGTTGTCCATGATCTTCTTATACATCTCATCATCAATCTCACGGATCAGATTCTCAAGACGCATAACACCGCCTTCTCTTGTCTTAA
>OGDF01002307.1_pt1 | contig 26274 bp, 32 predicted proteins | sample 1570141 | NCBI WGS metagenome assembly OGDF01 (sample SAMEA4370581, study PRJEB24528) | human gut metagenome | reverse complement strand
AAGGGTTATCTAGCAAAATCAAAGTTATAAAATTTGGATTTACTTATTGCTAACGTCGTTTTATGTGGAATTATGTGATATAATTAGATATCATAAAACACGGGGAGGAAAAGATGTTGGATAAAGTAGTTGAATTTTTAGAGAATAGTTTTGTCACAGGGTGGATTGCGCCTTATATTACCGGTATAATAAGTGCAATAGCAGTAATTATTTTTAATAAATTTAGAATTAAGATTAAAGTAAAAAGAAATAAATTTGTTGATATGTATAACGAAAATTACAATGTTTTATATAATTATGGTGTCCATACTAATGCGATGTTTTGTGAAAAGAGCAGAGAAAACAAAAGGATAATAATAAATGTTGTTTTTGATAAAAAAACCATGGAACCACTTAATGATGTTGGATGGGCAGGCTATGCTATAAAGAAGCTACCAATACGTGATTTTAAATTTTATATTAAGAATCGCTATTACATAAAATTTAATGCGATTATGTATGGGAATATAAAATTTATGACTGTTGAAATTAAAACTGCAAAAAGTGAACTCATAAAAAAAAGATTTAGTTTATGTGAGGAAAATCAAGATTATTTTATATGTTTGTTTGATTTTATAGACACAATTGATGATTGGGAAGATGTTCAAGAAATATGTTTTGTCTTTTTTCCAAAAAAAACAATTGAACAAAAAGGTAAAATAATCATTAGTAATCTAAGAATCGAAAAATAGTTATCTTACAGGCACTCAAACAGTGCCTTTTATTATGTTTTGTAGAATAAACTTGCGTACAAAATCAAAAAGTACGCATACAAAAAAAGTATGCACACAAAAATGATAAAATGGTTAAGAAATGTTAAGATTTTTTTACATAGGGGAAATACAACAATCAGCACATAACTGTTGAATTTGTTGTGATTTTTATTGATTGGGTTGCAACCTTCTTATGCAACCAAAAAAAAGGTTGCAACCCTTAAACTTAAGGGGTGCATTTACAAAACGACAATAACACAAAAAAACACCTGCTTTATCTACAGGTGTAATATATTATATTTTGGAGTTATTTTATAAATCTAGCCCCTTCAAGATATTTACAAACGAGCCTTAAAGATCTACGTCTTTTTGTTTGATCTATCAGTGACTTTATGTATGTTTTAAACGGATCTTCATTTGATCTATGAGCTTTCTTTTTCCTTTCCTCACGCTTTCCAACTATTACTCCCAGCAGGAACGCTTCAACAATTGCAAAATTTTTAGAAGTTTTTCTTATTTCTCTTAGACTATCTTGATTTTCAGATACCGGCTTCAAGGATTGATATTTTAGTATTTCTAAATCTTTATTCATGGTTAGCTGGTTCCTTTCTAAAATCTCTTATTATCAAATAATTAAGATAATCAAACATACGTTTTAATGCTTCATCACTTAAATCTTTTAGATGCTCAATAATACATCTTTCATATGTTTCTCTATCCATAAATACAAATGCATCCCCTGTATTATACAAGTATTGCATTTCTTTTTTATCGATTTGTGCTCTTTTTACTTTATCATTTCCACCGAATGTCATTTCAGTAGTAGATCCAGTACGTAAGTTTTTCATTTTAACTTTAATATTTGCTGCTGCTCTGGCAGTTTTATTATGAGAATAATCTAATACTACAAATAAATTTCCATCCATTTGAAAAGTAACACCTGGTTTTAAATCACTAACGTTAATCATAATAATCTCCTTTTTAATAATATCCTTGTTGATTGTAACAAAAAATTATTATGAATGGAATAGTTTTTTTATTTTTACAATCGATATTCTTACTATTTATATTTTTTGAAAAAAATTAACTTAAAAAAAAGAAATTTAAGAATAAATTGTCTATATAATAATAGGAGGATTTTTATGGAGGAACTATTTGAACAGATTATTTATCAAGCTATTAAAAAAAATGTAAGTGATATTCATTTACAATGTACAGAGAAAGGAGTGATTAAATTTAGGATTTGTGGGGAACTACTTACTTATGAAACCTATGAAAAAACAAATATTATTCAATTAATGAATTATATTCGTTTCATTTCTAAAATTGATTTAAATTATTACCGTAAACCTCAAACAGGACATTATGTGTATGTTTTAAATAATAAAAAATATAACTTAAGAATTTCCTCACTTATTGGAAAAGATATGGATTCCATTGTTATTCGTATCCTAAATAATCATCAAAAATTATCATTAGAAAATATTAGTAAAGATATTCATGTTTATCAATTTTTAAAACAGATTGTCCAAAAGGATAGCGGATTATTTGTAATAAGTGGTGCAACTGGCTCTGGGAAATCTACAACATTATATGCTATTTTAGATGCAATTAATAAGATGTATAAAAAAAATATTATTACACTTGAGGATCCTATTGAAATCAATAAAGATTATTGTTTGCAAATTGAAATTGATGACAGAAAAGGTATCAGCTATCATGAATCGTTAAAACAAATATTAAGACATGACCCAGATGTCATAATGGTCGGTGAAGTACGTGATGAAAAGACAGCTCAATTAGCACTTACATGTGCTTTAACTGGACATCTTGTACTAACAACTATTCATGCAAGTAATTGTATAAATACGATTAAAAGATTAGAAAACTTAAACATTTCATCTCTTGATTTAGAAGATGTTCTTCTTGGTATCATGACACAAAAAATGCGTTTTAACGATAAAAAAGAAGTATTTATTTTAAGTGAATACATTGATCAAAAAAACTTAGTAAAATATTTTGATCGAAAGAAAATAGATTACTATGATTTTTCGAAAGCTGCATGCACATTAAAAAATGTAGGTGTTTTAAATGAAAAATAAATTACTTAATTTTATTGATCTACTTATTTTTTTCTTTAATCAAGGATATTCATTACAAGAAACGCTTGATTTTTGCAGTTTGCTTAACTATGAAAAAGAAGTAAAGGAAATAAAGAACTATTTAAATCAAGGTCTTTCTCTTGACGAAATTTTTATAATGCTTCCCTTCCCTACTCTATTTAAAGAATATTATTCATTTTTTAAAAATGAATTCACATTAGAAACTGCATTAAAAAAGGCAATTGAAATTTGCAAAAAAAGAGATGAGTATAAAAATATTTTTTTAAAAAAATTGGCATATCCAATTATATTGCTTATTTTCTTATTTGTTTTTTCTATTTTTACTGTTTTTTACTTATTACCACAGGTTGAAATTTTATTTAACGATTTTGATATTCAAAAATCATTTATTATTCAATGTCTATTTGTATTATTACATGCAATTCCTGTTTTTTTAACACTAATTACTATAATAAATATTATTTTAATGATATTTATCTATCAAAGCATTGCAAAACAAAAATTCAATCAGATAGATTTTTTGATTAATCACACACATTTTATTAAAAAATTGATTTGTAAGTATTATTCGTTAAAGTTTGCAATTTATTATAATGAATTACTCATACAGCACTATGATACAACATCCATTATTGAAACTTTATATGATAAAATAACTGATAGTGATATTAAAATGATTGTTTATGAACTTTATCTTTTAATTATAAATGGTCATGATTTTAATTTAGCAGTTAATGATTTTCCTTATTTTTCAGATGATTTTAAAAAATATATATCTATTATTCAAAATAGTCATGAAAACCAAAGTTTAGAAAATTATATCCAACTTACATTTATGCAATTAAATCAATTTGTTTCTAAATTTATAAAAATCATAGTTCCATTGATTTATGGTTTTGTTGCTACATTTGTAATTGTTGTGTATGTTTCAATAATAATTCCTATGATGAATGTTGTCTCAAATTTATAAAAAGGAGGATTATAAGGATTATGAATTCTAATAAAAAAGGTTTTACACTCATTGAAATGATTTTTTGTATTTCTGTAATACTAGTTATTTTACTGCTTGTTATTCCAAATGTTACAAGTAAAAATCGTTTAGTAAAAGAAAAAAGTTGTGATGCACAAATTGAAGTTGTTAACTCACAAATCATTTTGTATGAAATCGAGCATGGAGAATTACCAACTAGTATGTCTCAATTAACTTCTGGCAGCCATCCTTATTTAAAGGAAAAACAAGCTGTTTGTCCTTCAGGACTTGCCATAAGAATAAGTGATGGTGAAGCCTATGTTTCAAAATAAAGGATTTACTTTGATTGAAATGTTGTTAGTAATATCTATTATATTAACATTGTCAGTACTTTCGTTCCCTTTTATGAATACAAAAACAATTTATATAACGGATGAATGTGTAAAAAAACAAATAGGAATGATTATTAATCAGGCTAAAAGTAAGGCAATAATTAGTCATGAAAAAGTTAGTTTAATTGTCTCAAAACAAGAAATATCTTTTATTGATCATCAAAAAAAATACAGAGTAGTTTTACCTAATAATTATTTTTTCAATAATATTAAAGAAATATATTTCAATAAAGATGGCAATATAAATCAAGCAAATCATATTGATCTCATTGCACCCAAAAAGAAATATACCCTTATTTTTCATCTTGGAGCGGGTGATTATGAGTTTAAATAAAAAAGGTTTTACTTTGATTGAAAGTCTTTTTGCTTTTAGTATCTTTACTACTGTTATTATTCTATTAGTGTCTTTATATGTAACAAATTCAAAAACAAACATCAAAGTCAATCAAGAATACGAAACTTATCAGTCAGAGAAACAACAAATAGAATATACACTTAATTTAGATGAAGGAATAGAGACATGTCTAAAAAAGGCTTTACATTAGTAGAAGTATTATTGAGTTTATCTATCACATTACTTATTGTTTTAAACTGTTCATTACTAGTGAAAGTTTTAAAAATTTCTAATCAATCAAAATATATCGATACATCGCTAGAAAATGCAATATTTTCACTTAGTAATGAACTTATAACGGCTAAAAATATAGAATATGGTGATAGTTTAAGTTTTCTCGATGAAAATGACGATTCTCATAAAATAATACTACAAAACAAACGACTCGTTATTACACCTGGACACCATATTTTATATCATGACATTGATTCTGTATATTTTGAAAATACGAATGGATTTATCAAAATAAATTTAATGAGTAATAATAAAGAATATCAATTTATTGTAGGTAGTGATTATGAAAAAAAAGAAGAATAACGGAAATGTTCTACAAATTACCCTTATTTTATTGCTCATGCTTTCTCTTAATATATTTTCATTATGTCATTTGACAATTCTAAATAGTCAAGGTTTTCAATCTATGAAACAAACGAATGATATAAGACTACTTAAAAATATACTTATTGCAAATTATAAATACGAAAATCAAAATAGCATTTTATTAAGTAATTATTTAGAACTTGAAAATTACACAATTTCGTATACTGTTGATGATATGGGAGATTATTTTTTAATAGAAACAAGATTAAAAAATGATCGATATAAACTCAATATCACATTTTATCTTGAATTGGATAAAGAAAAAAATGTTATAAAAAAAGTAGAATAAATTGTTATTCTACTGAAGATATGGATTATTTAATTTTTCTTGTATTAAAGTTGTCAATTCACCGTGTCCAGGATATATTTCATAATCATCTTTTATTTCTTTAATTTTTTTTATACTATTTCTTGTGTCTGTTGAAGATGATGTTGGAAAATCAAATCTACCAATTCCATTTTTAAACAAAACATCTCCTGAAAAAATAACATGGTAATTTTTTAAGATGATAAAGCATGAACCAATGGTATGTCCTGGCAAATGTAAAAATTCAAAATGAAAGTCACCAACATCTATATCCTTATCAACAGCTGTTGCTTTAGATTTGATTTTTAATTCACCGTAATAGTTAGATAAATTTAATTGATCATTGTAAATCATTTCATAATCATCTTGATGAATATAAATAGGGCAATTATATTTTTCTACTAATTCATCTATAGCTCCAATATGATCAAAGTGACCATGTGTTAATAAGATAGCAGTTAATTGTAAATTATTTTGTGTTAAATAATTTATAAGTAGCTCAGCCTTATCCCCTGGATCAATTAGAATCGAATGATTATTATTTTCTATCAAATAACAATTTGTTGACATTATTCCAAGTACAAATTTTTTAATAATTAATCTTTCCATAAAATATTCTCCAATAAAAAAATAAGCCTAAGCTTATTTTTTTTCTTTGTGTACAGTTTTTTTATTGCATCTAGGGCAATATTTATTTACTTCCATTCTATCTGGATGATTTCTTTTATTTTTAGTGTTGATATAATTTTCTTCTCCACATTCTGTACATTTTAAAATGATATTATCTCTCATGATTACACCTCCGCATCACTAAAACTTTCTTAGATATAATAACATATTAATTAATGAAATACTAGCATTTTTTTAATTTAAACCATATTTTTCTACATATTTATCAACAACTTGATGTGCAATAATTGGTGCAGATGAATCAGCGCCCGATGATGAACGATCTTCTCTAAATGCAATACTAGCAAATGCAACTAATGGTTTACTATCTTCTGTTGCTGAAATATAACCAATTTGTAGATGGTTTGGGTGGTCAACATTTGAATTACCATCATATTTTTCAGCTGTTCCTGTCTTACAATAAACAGCATATGGCTTTTCTGACCAATACGTATGTGATGTTCCATCTGTTCTTGTAACACATGCGCGCATTCCAGCTTTTATTTGTTTAAATGCATCTGCCTGTGAAGAAACATCATCTTGAATATTTGTTTTGAATTTATAAGTTGTGTATCTATTTCCTTCTCCATCACTTTTAAATGATTCAATAAGGAAATGAGGTTGAACTTTTTTACCCATATTAGCAAGAGTACATGTATATTGTGCCAATTGAATTGGAGTATATGTGTCATATTGTCCGATACATGCATCTAATAAATGCCCAGGGGCAGTATCTCTTCCTTTATATCCGTCACTTTCATTTGGAACATCCAATCCAGTTTTAACACCTAAACCTAATTCACCAAAATCCCTTCTGATAGTAGAGAGAGTTTTGACAAAACGATTGAGATCAACATTTAAAGCGCCATGAGGTACATATTCAACACCAGCTAACTTCATAGCAATTCTAAACATATAAACATTTGATGACCAAGCAAGCGCATCTATTTCATTAATGTTTCCCATTGTTTTCCATGATTGTTTAGCTTTTGTAGAACCTTTAAACCAAAGCGGCTCATCTACAAAATAAGTATTAGGAACAATGATATTTTCTTTAAATCCTGTATATAATGTACCCGCTTTTGAAGTAGAACCAATTTCTACCGCTTCTAAAAAGTTACCTGTAGAAATATCTTTGACCTCGCCAGTTTCTTTGTTAATTTCTTTAGCTGACATAACTAAAATTTCTCCATTATTAGGATTCATCATTACAAAATACATTTTATTGAAATAAGTATTAAAGCTATTACATGTCGTTAATTCATTAGTAATAAGTTCATCAGCAAAAGATTGTAACTCTAAATCAATAGATAAGCGAATGTTATCTCCTTTTTCACCATTAACATTGTTTGTGATAATAGGATCACCATTACTATTATATTTAACAGAATATGATGAATTTGATGCTTTTAAAATATCTTCATATTGTTTTTCTAAACCACTTGTACCGACTCGTGAATTACCAGTATACCCTTTTGCAAGTAATTCTGTTTTTAATTCCGTAGGCAATCCTTGTCTTTTAGTTGTTAATTTTCCAATCAACGCGCCAAGTTGACCATTCACCATTGATTGACGAGACCACCCACTACTTATTTGAATACCTTTTAAAATATTTGTATTTTCTCCTATAACACTAGCTTCTTCGACTGTAATCCCTTCTACTAAAGTTACAGAACCTGTTTTACATCGTTTCATTAAATATTCAAAACGTGTTTGTTCTATTTCATCTTGTGTCATATTTTGATATATATATTCCATAGATAATTTAGAAACAATCAAATTGGTTTTTGCCTTAGAATAATCAGCATCATCAGGGTTTTCTGTTTTTAATTTTTTTAACTCTTTGTCACTTAACAAAGATTCTGCTAATTTTTCATGAGCAATAATAAAATAATCTTTTATATTTCTTTCAGTAATGTTATTAACGTTATTTTTAGAAAAGTCAATTGTAATTTTTTCACTTAAAAATTTTGCAATATACGTAATTTCTTTATTTGTAATTTTCTTAGGTGCATAATAATCAACACAAATAACATTTTGATTACCCATGATTTTTGTATAATTACGATCATAGATTTCTCCACGCGGTGCATCATTTGTATATGTTGTACTTCCATAAGTTTCCAGTTTAACTTCTAATGTATCAGCTTGAGTTAATTGTACATAAGCCAATCTAATAATTAAAATAAAAATTAAAACAAGTGTCACAGCAATTAGTTCAATTAATCTTTTAGATACAATTATATCAGATTTACTATTTTGATATTTCTTTTCTTCATTAAATCCATGAAATCTTACAGTAGCAGTTTTTTTGTTAAAAAACTTTGGCATATTTTTCCTCCTTCCTTGAACAATTATATTATACTTTAGATTATTAGTAAATTTGAATTAATCGATAATATAAATTTATTTAACATATTTAAAATATTTAAAATAGCAGCGATTGCTGCTATTTATTCATCATCAACTGATAATATTGCCATGAAAGCTTCTTGTGGAATTTCAACACTTCCTACTGCCTTCATTCTCTTTTTACCTTCCTTTTGTTTTTCTAGAAGTTTCTTTTTACGCGAAATATCTCCACCATAACATTTAGCAAGGACGTTTTTACGCATTGCCTTAATTGTAGTTCTTGCAATGATCTTACCTTGTAATGCTGCTTGTACAGGAACTTCAAACATTTGTTTTGGAATAATTTCTTTTAATTTTTCACAAATTACTTTTCCTCTTGAATAAGCAAAATCTTTATGAACAATAGATGATAAAGCATCTACAACATCACCATTTAATAAAATATCCATTTTTTGTAATTTACTTTCTCGATATCCTATTAATTCATAATCAAATGAGGCGTATCCCTTTGTACTAGATTTCAATTTATCAAAGAAATCATAAACAATTTCTGATAAAGGAATATTATAAATAATATTACGACGTGTTTCATCAATATAATCTATATCAACATATTCTCCTCGTTTTGATTGACATAGTTCCATGATAGATCCAATATACTCATTTGGAGTCATAATTGAAGCTTTTACATAAGGTTCTTCAATATAATTTATTACTTGTGGAGATGGCATCATTGCAGGATTGTCAATTTCAACCATTGTTTTATCTGTTAAAAATACTTTATAAATAACAGATGGTGCAGTAGCAATAAGTTCTAAATCAAACTCTCTTTCTAATCTTTCTTGAATAACATCCATGTGTAATAATCCTAAAAAACCGCATCTAAAACCAAATCCCAATGCTTGTGATGTTTCTGGTTCAAAGACAAGAGACGAATCACTAAGTTGTATTTTTTCCAATGCTTCTCGTAAATTTTTATACTTAGAATTATCAACTGGATATAATCCACAATAAACCATAGGATTTAACTTTCTATACCCTGGCAATTGCTCATGACTTTCATTTTCTAAAGTTGTTATTGTATCCCCTACATGAACATTTTGAATAGATTTAATAGAAGCTGATATCCATCCAACTTCCCCACAAACTAATTTATCTTTTTTAACCTCCGCAGGAGTTCTTACACCTAATTCAGTTACTTCGTAAGTAGCTCCTGTAGCCATAAATTTAATTGTATCTCCAACCTTTATAGATCCTTCTTTAATTCTAACGAATACAACAACACCTCTATAGCTATCATAAAATGAATCAAAAATAAGTGCTTGAGTAGGATGATTAATATTCCCACTTGGTGCAGGAACCTCTTTAACAATCATCTCTAACACATCTTCAACGTTTAAGCCACTTTTAGCCGAGATACGAGGTGCATGGTCTGCAGGCAATCCAATAACATCTTCGATTTCTTGAATAACATGTTCAGGGTTTGCACTAGGTAAATCTACCTTATTTATAACTGGTAAAATTTCCAAATCATTATCTAAAGCCAAATAGACATTTGCCAATGTTTGTGCTTCCACACCTTGTGCTGCATCTACAACTAACACTGCTCCTTCACATGCAGCTAATGAACGAGATACTTCGTAAGTAAAATCGACATGGCCAGGAGTATCAATAAGATGTAAAAGATAGGTATTTCCATCTTTTGCTTTGTATTGAAGTTGAACAGCATTCAATTTGATTGTAATGCCTCTTTCACGTTCTAACTCCATGCTGTCTAATAGTTGAGCCTTCATCTCTCTATTTGAAACCGCACCGGTCATTTCTAAAATACGATCCGCTAAAGTACTTTTCCCATGATCAATATGCGCTATGATTGAAAAATTTCTTATTTTATCTTGATTAATTGTCATTTGTTTTCACCGACTTTCAATAATAGATTTTATCAAAAAACAATATAAATGACAATTTATTTATTTAAAAATATTTGTTTAAAATTTCAATGAGTTCTCCATATATAATCACTTCTTTAAAATCATAATTAGCCATTGTAAATTTATTAGCTATTAAACGCCCTCTAACAGCAATAATCATTCCAATTTGAGTAACATCAGACATCATGTCTTCTAGCCCCTTCCACAAAGCAATAGAAAAAACATCAAATTTTTCTTTTCCTATCTCCTCAGGAAATGGTCTTTTAACCTCAATGTCAATAAAAGCCATGTTTTCAACATGATATACATTTTTTACTATTTTTCCTACTAAAGAAATTGAATTTAACATAAACGATCCTCCTTAGTATTATCATAGTTCTTATAAAAAAATAATCATGCTAAATCGACTAAAAGGTCTATTTAAACGACTAAAAAACAAATAAAAAACATTAATATTTATATCCTAAGATATATTTATTAATGTTTTATTACTCTATACTTTATTGATTAGGGTCATTATTTTCAATAACAACAAAGGCAACTGCATAATGATTTTCATGAGAAATAGAAACATGACAAGGCTCATCTTTAATATAGGGTTTACCATTTTCATCATTTAAACAGCATATCTCCTTAAATGATTTATAACCTGCTGCTTTTACAAATGCCTCTTTGACTGCAAATCTACCACCCACAAATTCTCTTTTTGCTTTATCATTACCTTTTGATAAATACAAAGAAAATTCATCTACATGTAAAATTTTCTTTGCAAGTTGATCCAAATGATTTAATCTTCTTAAATCACAAATATCTACACCAATTCCTTTAATCATCACTAATCCTTAAATTTCTTTTCATACAGACTCATCAATTCATCCAAAGACATATTGTCATCAATTTCATCAATTAAAGAATTTTGTTCCTCTGATTTTTTTTGACCAAAATCAAGTTTAAACTCCCCTGTTCGTTCCTCAATAATTTTAAGTTGATCTTGTTCTTCTTCAACAATTTTAGCAATATTTCTTAAATTATCTTCAACTGTTGGAAGCTTTTCTTCTTCAACGATTTCGGGTTCTATTGTTTTTTCAGCATCAGTATTTGTTTCATCTTGAAAATCTTTTGAATCTTCAACAGCAGTAAGAACAGCTTCACTATCTGTTTCTTCTTTTTCTTCAAAATTACCATAATACGGAGATATTACTTGAACAAGTGAATTATCTTTTTTCTTTGGTTTTTTTACTGAATTTTTCTTAACTGTTTTAACTATTTCTTTTTTTTCTTCATGCATTCCAAACATTGGAGAAATGATATCCATCATTTCATAATTTTTCTTAATTTCGGGTTCTTCTTTCTTTTCTACTTTTTTTTCAACCTTTTTAACATTTTTGGAAGTAGTTTCTTTTGGTACTTGTTGACCTTCACTTTTTTTAGTAACTTCTTCTTTTTTAAATTCTTCGTCATAAATAAGTGGTTTAGAAAACTTTTCATTTCTTCTTTGTTCAACAATTGGGTCTACAGTTTCAAAAATATCATCATCGTTTGATTTTTTAAAAAAATGTTTAAACATAATAACTCCTTCCTTCAATACACTTTATTTTATTGATTGTATAAATGTTTCTATTTCTTCTTGCGTTTTTCTTAATTTACTTACAAAGCGACCTGTCTCTTGTCCATTTTCATAGCTGACAAAAGAAGGTATTCCTAAAATATCTAAATCTTGACATAAATCAATAAAATAATCTCTATTAATACTATAAAATGTAAAATTTGGATATTTTTTTACAACATTACCTATAAAAGGTTTGATAAACATACAATCAGGACACCAAGAAGCTGTAAATAAGATGATTGATTTTGTTTGAATAGCTTTTTCATATTCTTCTAATGAGTTTATTTCAATTAATTGATCCATTTTTTTACTCCTTACAATCACTAATAATCATTTTATAAATAGGTCCATTTACTGAAAATTTTCTTTCATATTCTGTCATAATATTATCACCTGCTTCTGGAGAATTATGTAAATCTAAAGAAACATAATCTAAATGATAATTATTTTCTGTTACTGACTGTAATGAATATTCAAATAGACCTCGATTATCTGTTTTAAATTCAATAACACCATCTTTTTTTAATAATCGACGATAAACATTTAAAAACGCTGAAGACGTTAAACGTCTTTTTGCATGTCTTTTTTTGGGCCAAGGATCACTAAAATTTAAAAATAAATGATCAATTTCACCATTTTCAAAAACATTTTCTAATTCAATTGCATCAAAATGCATTAATTTTAAATTAGGCAATGATTGATTTTTATTAATTTTATTAATTGCTGCTGCTAAGACACTTGGAAATTTTTCAATCCCTATGTAATTGTTTTCTGGATGTTTTAAAGCATTTTGATAAATAAAATCGCCTTTCCCCATTCCAATTTCTATATATAATGGCTGATTTATTTCAAATATATCATGATAATGACCTTTATGTTCTTCAGGCTTTAAGATAACTAAATCAGCATTCTCTTCCATAATTTCATAAGCTTTTGGGTTGTTTCTTAATCTCACAAAAAATCCTCCTTATTTTTTATACAAATAGTATCACAAATCATTCATTAAGTCGACTAATTCATCTTCGGATAATTCTCTAAATTTTCCAATTTGTAAAGAAGTATCTAATTTTAAATTCTTCATCTGTAACCTTTTTAAATAAGTTACTTTTTTACCGACACTTTCTACCATTTTTTTCACTTGATGAAACTTTCCTTCAAAAATTTCAATTAATACTTCAGATGTATTATCTTCAGTTTTTATAATGGATAAATTTGAACTTTGACATCTATAATGATCAATAGTAATTCCTTCTTTAAACTTTAAAATATCATTTTCATCCATTATTCCTTCGACACATGCATAGTACAATTTAGAATGATGTCGACTAGGTGCTAATAACTTATGTGCAAAATCTCCATCATTTGTTAGTAATAATAAACCCTCCGTATCCAAATCTAACCTTCCTACTGGAAATAAATCATACTGTTCATAACCATAAATCAAATCAACAACTGTAGGATGAACATTATCTTTTGTAGCAGAAACATAACCAGCAGGTTTATTAAGCATAATATAGACATATGGTTTATATGTAATAAGCTCACCATCAAAGATAATTTTATCTGTTTCATAATCTACTTTAAAATCATCCTTTTTTATAATACTTCCATTAACAGTAACAAAACCTTTTCTAATATAATTTTTTACTTCTTTTCTAGTTCCGATACCATAATGAGCTAATAATTTATCAAGTCGCATTACCATGTAAAATAATATACCTTTCTATTTGTTTATCCTCTGTGTTATATGTTAAATAGAGCTTAACATCAAATTTGTTTTTGGATGTTGTTCCTGATAAATTGATGCCTTTATAATAACCATTCTTCTTATCAATATAATTAGGCTTTAATGAAAAAGTATCCTTTTCTAATAAACCAATACTCGGAATATTTTTATCCTTTTTATCAATAAATGCAATTGCTTTAATATTTTTCATTTCAATAACAGGATTATTAATGATAATATCATACCGTATTTTTTTATTTGATATTTTATTAGTAACTAATTGAATTGAACAATCATCACAGCTTTCATCAAATGAAGTAGACATCTTTAAACGATTATAATAACTAACATATTCATTATATTGTTTTTTTGAATAAGATGTTGTATTTTTTTGACTTGAACAACCTAATAAAATAAATAAAGATAAAAAAATAATTAATCTATTTTTCATATAATCACCTTTTATATTATAACATAGAGACAATAAAAAAAAATTAAAATAGGAAATAATCCTATTTTAATTTAAAAGTTCCGCACTCTGTTTCTTGCTCATCACATGGTGAACTACAATTACATTTTGAAACTTTAATCTCATTGGCCAAACATTTATTATTAGAATCATGATATGCACATGTCGTAACTGAACATCTTACATCTTTTGCCATATGTTTCACCTCCGTTAATTATTTTAACCAATAATATAAAATCTATGCAAAAATAAAAGTCCTTTTATTTAGGACCTTTATCATCATATTCAATTAAACAACTAAAAGAGTATTCTAATTCAGATGAAAAACACATTGCAACACAATAATGCATCCGTATTATATGATATCCCAGTTTAAGAAAATCATTAATTTCATCTTGTAAGTCTAATTCATGAGTACATTCTATAAGTTTAACTTTCATAAGCAAAGTATAATCTACAAAAGTTAAAAAAATTGTCATTATTGGTTAATTTCTACAGCAAATTCAACTTCAAAATTTTTACCAACAGGTAATTCAACACAACTTTCTTTTTCTTTAAATTCACCATTAAAATCAGTATAGTCAGCATGTCCAACCCATGGTTCAATAGCAATTAATCCACCAACATGTTTTGCGGCCCAAAGTCCAACATGATCAAAACCATTCATATGAAAAACAATTGATTTATCATGATTTAATGATTTAAGAGAAATATTTTCTGATTTAAAATTTTTAATAACAATTGCATCTGTATTAAAAAGCTCTTGTCTAACAAAAAATCTTTTTTCATTATCAAAGAAAGGCTTTTCAACTCTTGACATACCTCTTTTTTCAACATCAATTATTTTTCGATTGCATGTTTCATTTTCTGAAAATTCTAAATAATAATCGTTGCTTGACTCATTTTGCATAAATGGACAAGCAAAAGCAGGATGTCCTCCAACTTGGAAATAAATAGGTTGATGATCTGTATTTTTTACTTCAATATGACATTTTAATTTATTTTCAACAAGTCTATATGTGACATTTAATTCAAATAAGAAAGGATATTGTTTTATAATTTCATCATTAGATTTTAATGAGAATATTACCTCAGTATCACTAACTTGGTTTGTTTCAAATTCATTGTGTCTTGCAAAACCATGTTGTGTCATATGATACTCTTTACCATTAATCACACATGTATCATTTTTTAATGCTCCAACAATTGGAAATAAAATAGGTGCACTGTTTGCCCATTGAGATGCATCTCTTCTCCACATATAATTCAATTGATCTTTTTTTCCTTTAATTGAAATAATTTCTGCTCCTTTTGGATGTAAAGAAACAGTTAATAAATCATTAGATAATTCTACCATAATAATCCTCCTATCAGTATTTTCATTATATCATAAAATAAATTCTAAAAAAAAGAAAAAGATTATTTCTAATCTTTTTCATGTAATGAATTAATAATACTTTCAATTTTATTTCCATATTCTAAAGAAGTATCTAAAACAAAATGTAATTCAGGACACTTTCTTACTTTTAATTTTTTAGCAAGTAAATTACGAATGAATCCTTTAGATCTTTCTAATGCTTCCATTCCTTTTTCTTGATTATAATTTTTTCCTAAAAAGGTAACATACACTTTAGAAATAGATAAATCATTTGTTGTTTCAACAGCAGTAACTGTACACATACGTAAATCTCTATCACGTACTTCATTTTGTAAAATCAAAGAAACTTCTCTTAAAATTTGAGTATTTATTCTATCTGTTTTTAATGACATAAGACTCAACTCCTATTTCTTTTCTACTTCTTCCATAACATAACCTTCAATGATATCGCCTTCTTTAATATCATTATAGTTTTCAATGTTTAAACCACATTCAAAACCAGCATTGACTTCTTTAACATCATCTTTAAAACGTCTAAGTGAAGCAAGTTTTCCTTCGTATACAACAATACCATCACGAATCAAACGAATACCACAGTTTCTTTTAATTGAACCATCGGTAACATAACATCCTGCGATATTTCCTATTTTACTTGCTTTAATAACTTGTCTAATTTCTGCTTGACCAGTAATTACTTCATGATATTCTGGTGCTAACATACCTTTCATTGCAGTTTCAATTTCTTCAACCATTTTATAAATAACATTATGAAGACGAATTTCAACATTTTCTTCTTCTGCTTTATTTCTAACTTTTGCATCTGGTCTTACATTAAAACCATAAATAATTGCTTGAGAGGCACTTGCTAAAATAACATCAGATTCAGAAATTGCACCAACAGTTGAACGAATAACGTTAACACGCACACCATCTACATCGATTTTTTCTAATGAAGCTTTTACTGCTTCTGCAGTTCCTTGTACATCCGCTTTAACAATAATATTTAAATCAATAATTTGACCTTCTTTAATTTGAGAATACAAATCATCAAGAGATAAAGCAGCTCCAGAATTACGATCTTTTTCAATTTTAGCTTTCATACGTGTTTCACCAACACTACGTGCTTGTTTTTCAGTTTCGAAAACCATAAATTTATCACCGGCAACAGGAACTTCATTTAAACCTGTAATTTCTACTGGTGTACCTGGTAATGCTTCTTTAATAACACGTCCTTTATCGTCTAACATTTGTCTTACTCTACCATAAGCAGCACCAACAACGATTGGATCGCTTGCACGTAAAGTTCCGTTTTCAACCAATAATGTTGCAACAGCTCCTCTACCTTTATCAAGTTTACCCTCAACAACACTACCATATGCATAACGATTAGGATTTGCTTTTAAATCAGCTAATTCAGCAACAACCGTTAATGTTTCTAATAACTCTTCAATACCAATTTTCTTTTTAGCAGAGATTTCACAATAAACAGTATCTCCACCCCATTCTTCAGGTAATAATCCTTCTTCAGCCATTTCAGCTTTGATTCTTTCAGGATCAGCACCTTCTTTATCAATCTTATTAATTGCAACAACGATGGGAACTCCTGCAGCTTTTGCATGGTCAATAGCTTCTTTTGTTTGAGGCATCACACCATCATCAGCAGCAACAACGATAATAACAATATCAGTCACTTGTGCTCCACGTGCTCTCATTGCTGTAAAAGCTTCATGACCTGGTGTATCTAAAAATGTAACTTTTTTACCGTTTACTTCTACTTGATAAGCACCAATATGTTGAGTAATACCACCAAATTCACCATCAACAACTGCAGATTTTCTAATAGTATCTAGTAATGTTGTTTTTCCATGATCAACATGTCCCATAATTGTTACAACTGGACATCTTGGTTGTAAATCAGCTTCATCATCCACAACTTCAATATTTTCAAAATTAACTTCATCTACTGGAACATGTTTTTCACATTCACAACCATATTCTAAACAAATTAATTCAACTTGTTCATCATTTAATGATGAATTGATTGTTACCATAGTTCCTAATAAAAATAATACTTTTATAACATTAGCAGGTGTTTGTCCTAGCTTTTCAGCTAGTTCACCAACTGTAATTCCTTCTTCATAGGAAATCACACCATCTTTTATTACTGATGTTTCTTTCTTTGCAGGAAAGTTTGATTGTAATTGTTTCTTCTTTTGAGAACCTTTTTTCTTTTTAAATTGTTTTGCCATAAAATCAACCTCCTATCAATTCTTTTATTTTTTTCGCAAACCCTTGATTTGTAATACCTAATGCAACGCGATTATTTTTTCCAACTGCTTTTGAAATGGTTTCAATATTTTCATCAACAATGAAATAATCAACATGATAAAAATGACATTTATCAGTAATTTTTTTCTTAGTATTAGCACTAGCATCATTTGCAATAACAACAAGTTTTGTTTCATTTGCAGCAATACTTTTTATCAAAGTTTCTCCTGAAACAATTCCCTTTGCAACATTAGCAAGCCCTAATAAATTTAAATATTTTTTATTCATCACAATATTTTTTTAACTCCTCAAAAATTTCATCAGGAATTTCTACTTGCAAAGAACGAGATAAAACTTTTTTCTTTTTAGCAATTTCGATTGCTTCTAAGCTTCTTTTTAAATAAGCACCTCGTCCATTCATTTTACCAGTAGCATCTACAAATACTTGACCTTCTTTATTTCTTACAACACGAATTAACTCTTTTTTAGGTAATTGTTCATTTGTTGCAAGACATTTTCTAAGTGGAATTTTTCTCATTCTATCTCATCCTAATCTTCATCATAATATTTGTCATATTCGTCATAGTCGATATCTTCATCATATTTACTGTATTCATCATCTTCATAATCATCATAATCTTCATAATCTTCTACATCAGATTCTGAAGTGACTTCTTCAACTTCATTTTCGGTATTTTCTTTTTCTTCAACAACAGTTTCTTTTTCTTCTTGGTTATCTAGCATTTCTTGAGCAAATTCATCTTGGAATGTTTCATCAACAGGTAATTCTTCTTTTTGTTGAATTTTTTCCATTAATCCTAATTCAGTTGCTTCAGATAATGATTTAATATCAATTTTCCATCCAGTAAGTCTTACTGCTAATCGAGCATTTTGACCACGTTTACCAATAGCTAATGATAATTGATCATCAGGTACAATAACTAACGCACTATGTTTTTCTTCATCAACAGAAACAGTTAACACATCTGAAGGTGATAATGCATGTGAAATATAAACAACTGGGTCACTTGACCATTCAACGATATCAATCATTTCACCATGTAATTCATCAACAACGTTTTTAACTCTTGAACCCTTAGGTCCAACACAAGAACCAATAGGATCTAATCCTTCAACTGCAGTGTATACAGCAATTTTACTTCTTTCACCAGGTTCACGAGAAACAGATTTAATTTCAACTGTACCATCATAAACTTCAGGAACTTCTAATTCAAATAATCTTCTTACAAATTGTGGTTCTGTTCTGCTTACAACGATATGTGTTCCTTTAGTTCCACGATCAACGTCACTTACATATACTTTGACATGTTGTCCTTCATGTAATGTTTCTCCAGGAATTTGTTGATTTAGTCCTAAAAATGCTCCAGTTTTTCCAATATTGATAATAGCAAATTTAGGTTCAACACGATCAACAATACCTGTAATGATATCATCTTTTTTATCAGCAAATTCATTATATAATGTTTCTTTTTCAGTTTCGCGTATTTTTTGTCTGAAAAGTTGTTTTGTTTGAATTGCTGCTAAACGACCAATATGATCTACATCTGCTTCAGTTTCTACGATATCACCCACTTGGTAATTTGGGTTGATATCATGTGCTTCATCTAAAGATACTTCTAAATCTTCATCTTCTAAATCATCAACAACTGTTCTAATTTCAAATAATCTAATTTTTCCAGTTTTTTCATTAATTTCTACACGTACATTTGCTTCTGGAACCATATAATTTTTTTTATAAGCTTTTGCAATTGATTCCTTTAACATTTCTAAAAACACGTCTTTTTCAATACCTTTTTCTTCACATAAAGCATTTAAGGCGCTCATAAATTTTCTGTTACTAGCCACTTTTATTTCCTCCTAAAATTTTACAGCTAATCGTATAAATTGAATGTTATCATAATTGACAACAATTTTTTTCTTTATATTTTTTACAAGATATTCAAATTCTAATTCTTGATTATCAACAGATTTTAAATATCCTTCAACTTCATATAATCCGGCTTTAGGATTTTTAAATTTTGCATAAACATATTCACCAACAGATTTTTGAACTTGTTCAAAAGTTTTTAATGGTTTTTCAATTCCAGGTGAAGAGACTTCTAAAATGTATTCATCTTTAATTGGATCAGTTTCGTCAAGTTTATCACTAATTAACTCACTTACCGCAACACATGTATCCATATCTAGATACCCTTCATTTTTTTCGATATAAATACGTAAATACATTTCATTATTATCTTTTACATATTCAATATCATCTAAATAACAATCATTTTGTTCGATCAAAGGTAAGACCATTTCTTTAATACTTTCCAATAACTCCATTTTTTCACCCCATTCAATAATAAAGAGTGGGTTCCCCCACTCGTTTCTCTTTATGAAACTATAAGTAATATAGCACATTTTTCATTTATAATCAAGTCACTAGAAAAGTGATAATTGATTTTCTTCTTGCATACCATCAAAAACACCCATTTTTGTTAGTTGTTTAATATGTGAATTGTTCAATTTAGTCCTTTTAATCACGTCTTCTTTAGATAAGAAAGAACCATGTTTACGTGCCTCAATAACAGTATTAGCTACCGATTCACCTAATGAATCAACTGAACTAAACGGTGGAAGTAAGCCACTTGGATCATCTGGATCTAAAATGAATTTATTGGCATCAGACTTTTCTAAGTTTAAAGGACTAAAATGGAATCCTCGATCAATCATTTCTAACGCAATTTCAAACACATCCCACAATCCTTCATCCTTATTTGAAGATTGTCTGTTTTCCCTTAACATTTCAATTTCTTTTCTTCTTGAAAGAATAGCATCTTTACCAGCAACTAATGTTTCAATATCAAAAAAATCACATCTTGTGGAAAAATATACTGCATAATATTCTCTTGGATAATATAATTTCCACCAAGCTACACGAATAGCTGATAAAACATAGGCTACCGCATGGGCTTTAGGGAACATGTATTTAATTTTCTTACATGAATCAATATACCATTGAGGAACATTGTATTCTTTCATTAATTCTTCGTATTTCTTTTCTGGGAAAACTGCAGGTGATTTTCCTTTACGAACACATTCCATGATGTCAAAAGCATCTTTATTAGGAAGGCCTTTTTCAATCAAATAAACCATAATATCATCACGACATCCAATAACTTCTTTTAAGGTACATGTTCCATTTTTAATCAACGTCTCTGCATTACCTAAATAAACATCTGTTCCATGTGAAAGCCCCGAAATGATTACTAAATCATTAAAAGTTTGTGGTTTTGTCTGATCTAACATACTACGTACAAAGGTTGTACCAAATTCAGGTAATCCTAAAGCACCACTCTTGCAATTGATATAGGATAAATCAACACCTAAAGCATCACTCGTTGTAAAAAGTGACATAACTTTTGTATCGTTTGTTGGAATTGTTTTAGGATCAACACCTGTTAAATCTTGTAACATACGAATAACGGTCGGATCAACGTGTCCTAAAATATCGAATTTCAAAACGTTATCATGAATAGCATGGAAATCAAAGTGAGTCGTACGCCATTCAGCAGATAAATCATCTGCTGGATATTGGTAAGGCGTAAAATCAAAAACATCATAATCTCTAGGAATAACAATAATTCCTCCTGGATGTTGGCCGGTCGTACGTTTAACGCCACCACACCCTCGAGCAATTCTTTCAAGTTCAGCACTACGTACTTCATTATCAATTCCTAATGTTTCAGCATATCCTTTTGCATAACCATAAGCTGTTTTTTCAGCAACTGTAGAAATTGTTCCTGCTCTAAAGACATGATCTTCTCCAAAAATAGTTTTAGTAAATGCATGAGCATTTGCTTGATACGCTCCCGAGAAATTTAAGTCGATATCAGGTACTTTATCTGCATTAAATCCTAAGAAAGTTTCGAACGGAATATTATGTCCTTCACCTTTCATTGGTTTACCACATACAGGGCAAATCTTATCAGGTAAATCATAACCATCAGCAGCAACACCTTCTTCTAAAAATTCACTATGACTACAATGAAGACATAGATAATGTGGTGGTAACGGATTTACTTCTGTAATTCCTGACATTGTTGCAACGAATGAAGATCCTACCGAACCTCTGGAACCTACTAGATAACCATCATCATTTGATTTTTTTACTAGTAAGTGGGAAATATAATAAATAACCCCAAACCCATGTTTAATGATATTACTTAATTCTTTTTCTAATCTTTTTTCCACAATTTCGGGTAATTTTTCACCATAAAGTCGATGTGCTGTATCATAACAAATCTTTGTTAAATTTTCATCTGCATTATCAATTGTTGGTGTAAATAATTTATCATGAATTGGTCGAATTTCTTCAACCATATCTGCGATTTTGTTTGTATTTGTTACAACATATTCATATACTTCATCCGCTGGTAGATAATCATAACATATTAACATTTCATCTGTTGTTCTTAAATATTGAGATGGTGTAAATGCACGTGGATTTTTTCGGTCACATAAAGGATGAGCACGATGTCCAATCCCAATTTTGGGTTGTGATATAAAAACATCTCGATAAATTTTATCCTTTTCATCTAAAAAATGGACATCTCCAGTAGCTACAATAAGTTTATTTAATTTTTTTGCTGCTGTAATAAGACGTTTTATTGAAATAATTAAATTTTCTTCAGATTCAATTTGTCCACGATCAATTAAATGATAGTAATCTTGAAAAGGTTGTATTTCCACATAATCATAAAATTCTAACAATTGTTCCAACTTTTCATCCGAAGAATTCAAAGCTGCTTCAAAAACATCTGAACGATAACAGCTAGTCCCATATAGCAATCCTTTACGATAATATTCCAATCTTTCTTTTGGAATACGAGAACCATCATGGAAATAAGTTGTATTTGCTTCAGAAACAATTTTAAACATATTTTTTAAACCTTCTTTGTTCAAAGCAAGTGCTGTCATATGATATGGAAAAACGATTTTATAAGCATCGTCTTTTTGTAATTTATTTAAATCAAGTAAATTATAATTTCCACTTTGCATAATAGAATGTAACATCGTTGTAAATACAGCACCTAAAACTTCAGCATCATAATCAGCTCTATGTGCTACATCATCGTCATAATTTACACGATAAACACGACATACATTTCCTAAACGATAAGATTTCATTGGTTTCATAATAGCTCTTGCTAATGCCAAAGAATCAATAACCGGATTAGTTATAGGTTTTTGATTTAACCTCTTTAAACTTTCATTTAAAAAACCAATGTCAAATTTAGCATTGTGAGCCACTAAAATAGCATCACCAAAGAATTCTAATATTTGTGGTAAAAACTCTTTAATTGTTGGTGCATCAGCAACCATTTCATTTGTAATATTTGTAAGTTGAGAAACACGTGTTCCAATCTTTTTACCAGGATTTACAAAACTTTGTAAGCGATCAATCACTTCACCATTTTTAATTTTAACTGCACCAAATTCTGTAATCCCATCATGGATAACAGAAAAACCAGTTGTTTCCAAGTCAAATGATACATATGTGGCATCTTCAATAGACATATCTTTTTCATTAAAAACAATATTAAAATAAGGTTCTATCATATTTAATTCAACACCATAGATCATCTTAATGCCCGCTTTTAAACTAGCTGCTTGAGCTTCAGGAAATGATTGAACGTTTCCATGATCAGTAACTGCAATTGCTTTGTGTCCCCATTTGGCCACTTGATTAATATAATCCGAAACATTGCCTATTCCATCCATTGCTGACATCTTAGAATGTGTATGAAGTTCAACTCTTTTAACTTCCGCAGTGTCTTGCCTTCTTGCTGGTTCTTTAATAACTTCTATTTGGCGAGCCATCATAACAGTTTCTCTCGCATAATTATCTAAACGAATTTCTCCTGTTGCTTTGATCCACACTTTACCTTTATCTAGTACTTTAATATCCTCTAAAGTATTCGTTGTATTGTTTTCAAAGCGTTTTACCATAATTGAATCCGTATAGTCAGTGATCCATAATGTTTGAATATGTTTTCCTGCACGTGTTTTGATTAATTCAGTTTTAAAGACATACCCTTGAATCGTACAATTATTTTCCATCGTTTGACTGTTAATTTCAGATAACTTTAAAAAAGTTGCATCACCCTTTGGTTTTCGATAATTATTTTTATAATCTACAGTTGATTTTACTGGTTCCGATTTTTTTATTTCGGACATATCTATTTTCATTGGTTCATAGCTGTCCATTTCTTGTAATAAATTATTTAATTCATCATTATCTTGTTTAACATAAAAACTAAAATCTTTCTCTATTCCAATTTCCACAAAATACTTTTTAATTATTGATTTTAATTGTTGGAATTGTTCCAATTGTATTTCATTTAACAAACCAATCGATATAGTTTGTTTAATTTCAATATCTTCGATTTTCAACGAAGAAAATAATGGTGAAATTTGTTTTAGTTTTTCAATAATATACCCTAAATAAAGTGAAACATCTTTTGACTCAAAATTAAAATCATCATAACAAATTACAAATTCAGCCGGGTAAGGAAAATCAAGACCATGATCAAGTAAGAGTTGATACTCTGTAAATGGAATCAAATCCTTACTCAATATATAAAATGTATAATGGTTATCATGATGTACAATAACTTTTTTCAATGAAGCATGTAATAAAACATTAACATCTTCGATTATATTCAATTGTTTTAATAGTATTATTAATTTGTTCATATTACACCTCAAAAATCTTACCTATTATAACACAAAAAAAGGCTTAAGCCCTTTTTTTAGAAAAATTTTCCAATATCATTTATAGTTACAAAAATCATTAGGCCAAAAGCAAGAATTAGTCCTGCCATTTGTAAAGCATATTTCATTTTTGTTGGAATTTCTCGACGAATAATTTTTTCAACTAATGCAAATAATACTTGACTACCATCTAGTCCTGGAATAGGAAGTAAATTAAACATTCCAATATTTGTTGATAGTAAAGCAGTCAATGACAACAATGTACTAATTGAACCAGATTGTGTAACTTGTGCAGTCACTGTATAAATTCCTACTGGGCCAGAAAGTTGTGAAACAGTATGTGTTAAATCTGTAATAAGTTTTCCTAATGTTGTAAAAATCAATAATGCATATTCTATAAATTGATTAATTCCTTGTCTTATAGCCTCAATAAAAGTCAATTTTTTAGTAGCCGCTGTTATTCCAATGACATAAGACTTGGATTCACTATTGTACTTTCCTTCAACTGTTTTTTCAATATTTTGATTCCCTCTTTTAAGGGAAATTTGCATTGTAACTGTATCTGTATCTAATTGCAAATTTTCATTAGATAAGACAGATTGAATATCTGAAAATGACGCAATGATATGTTCTTCACCATTAATTGTGATTTTATTAATGGTGTCTCCAACTTGAACTCCAGCATTATAAGCACCATTGTTTTTAACAACACTTCCAATTTCAGAAGTATTTGTTTGTACTTCAACAAACGAATAAATACCTATTAATAAAACAAGGGCAAGTACAAAATTCATAAAAACACCAGCTAACATAATAATGCATTTTTTCCATGTTTTAATTCCTTTTAGAGTTCTTTCATAAGGAACATCTTTCATTAATTCGCTGTCTTCTTGATCAGCTTCACCTGCCATTGCAACATAACCACCAATAGGAAGTGCACGAATTTGATAATCTGTTTCTCCTTTTTTCTTAGAAAAAAGTTTAGGACCCATTCCAATAGAAAATTCAGCACAATAAACACCAAATAATTTAGCAGTTAGAAAATGTCCTAATTCATGGATTAATACAATAGCTCCTAGTATTACAAAAAAGACAAGAATATTTATAATCGTCTGCATGTTTCATTTATCTCCTTTAAAACAAAATCTCTCGCCCATTGATCAATATCTAATAATTGATCAATAGTTGGATCTTTAACCAACTCATGAGCATTCATAGCTTTTTCAACTAATTCCTCTATTTGTAAAAATTCAATTTTTCCTTCTCTAAACAAAAGATTAGCCATTTCATTTGCACCATTTAAAACACATGGTAAGCTTCCACCTGTTTTTCCAGCACGATATGCTAAAGAAAGCGCATGAAATCTATTGAAATCTGGCTTTTTAAAAGTAAGCGAACCAAGTTGTGTTAAATCTAAAGATTTACCATTAACTAATTTTTTTCTTTGTGGATAAGTTAACGCATACTGAATAGCCAAACGCATATCAGGTGTTCCCATTTGCCCAATGACAGAAGTATCTTCAAACTCTACAGCAGAATGTAAAATACTTTCTG
>OGDF01002304.1_pt1 | contig 26277 bp, 26 predicted proteins | sample 1570141 | NCBI WGS metagenome assembly OGDF01 (sample SAMEA4370581, study PRJEB24528) | human gut metagenome | reverse complement strand
TTCTGGTCAAGATATTTTAGATGTTTCGCAGTATTTAGGAGGAAAAATATTAAAAATAATTACTGGATTCCTTTTTATATCTTACTATATAGTTTTTACAAGTATTTTACTTAGGAGTTTTTCGGAAAATTTAAAAATAATATATTTAGATAAGCTTCCTATAATAGTAATTGTAATATTTTTCATTTTTGTAATTACTTTTGGAAATAAATTAGGTTTTAAGGTAATTTCAAAAGTTAATTTATTAATTCTTCCTGTAATTCTTTTTTGCATAATATTTGTATTACTTGCTAACTTAAAAAACTATGATTTTAATGGCTTATTTCCTATTTTAGGTAGTGGCTTTAAAGCTACATTTATTACTGGTTTAAGTAATATGTTTGCATTTTCTAGTCTCTCTATTCTTTATTTTTTACCACCAATGGTGGAAGATACAACTTCATTTAAAAAAATTGCAAGAATTTCTACCATTTTATCAATAATATTATTTCTTTTTAGTATAGTATCATTTTTAGCATTATTTCCTTTTATACGAAACAGTGAAGAAATAATGGCATTATACTTAGCTACTAGATATATTGAATTTGGTAGGTTCTTCCAAAGACTTGATGCTATATTTTTATTAATTTGGACAGTTGCAGTTATAAGTTACCTTTGCATAGCAACTAGCATATCTATAAACATATTCAAAAAGATTTCTAATATAGTAGATGCTAATGGTGTTCTTTATTGCTTTGCTGGAATAATTTTTCTTATAAGTCTAATTCCTACTAATCTGGCACAATTAAATTTTATTGAAATTAATATATTTAAATATGTAGTATTTATATTGTTATCTGCATATAGCCCATTAGTTTTAATATTTGCTAATATAAAAAAGAGATTGAGGGGTGGAAAAAATGAAAAAGTTACGTAGATTCATACTCTATATTTTTGTATTTTTTATCATTTCTATCCTTATTTTTTCCCTTTCTGGGTGCTATAGTATTCAAAGTATAGATGATTTAGCATATGTAGTTGCACTTGGAATTGACTTAGGTCAGGATAATAATTTAGAACTTACAATTCAACTTACTTTTCCTAATAGTTCTGATAGTAGCTCTACTTCTGGTGAAGCAGCTCCAACAATAATAAATAGTGTTGAATGTTCATCTATTAATAGTGGGATAAGTTTACTAAATAGCTATATTAGTAAGGAAATTAACTTATCACATTGTAAAGTTGTAATCTTCTCCGAAGCAATTGCAAATAGAGGAATTGAATCAGAAATATATACTCTTTCTAACCAAGTAGAAATAAGACCAGATTGTAATATTATAATTTCTAAATCTTCTGCTAAAGAATATATTACAAATTCCAAACCAGAATTAGAAAATTTAGTGGCTAAATATTATGAATTAACTCCTTATTCTAACGAGTATACTGGTCATATAGCAAACGCTACAATATCTACTTTTTTTAATGCTTTAAGTGCTAATTATAGTGACCCTGTAGCAATTTTAGGAAATGGGAACAAACTTAAGTTAAATTCTTCTGATAAAACTATAGATCCAGAACAAGAGTTTAATATTGTTGCTGGTCAAAATCCTTTAGTAGAATATGATAGAAAAAGCGAAAATTTGGGTGTAGCTGTATTTAAGCAAGATAAATTAGTTGGCGAGTTAACAGCGTTTGAAAGCTTATTACACCTAATATTAACCAATCAATTTGAATCAAGCATTATCTCTATAAATAATCCTTATAAAGAAAATTCCTCTATAGATATTGCTCTGTATTATCATAAAGATACAAAAATGGATGTAAAGTTAGTTAATGGCTCCCCTTATGCTAAATCAAAAGTGTCATTAAATGCACGATTACTTTCGGTAGATAAAGATGATGAAAGCCTTTCGCCAGAAAAAATTAATGATTTAGAAGTTTTAATAAATTCTTATTTAGAAAATGCATTTCTAAATTATCAATATAAGACAGCTAAAATATTTGAGGCTGATATAGATGGTGTTGGAAAAAATCTAATTAAACATTTTAAGAATGATAAAGACTGGAGCGATTATAACTGGTCTGCGAATTATAAAAATACTTTTTTTGATATTGATGTAACAACAAACATTAAATCAAGCTTTTTGTTATCAAGTTAGGAGTTTCTTATGTTTTTTGTAATTTTAATTATTTCTATTATTATTTTTTGTAAAACAATTAATTATGCAATTTATGAAATTAAAGTAAATAGCAATAAATCTGCTGGTATTACTATTATAATTATGGCTTTTGTAGTTTTAATATTTGCACCTTTTATCACTTTATTTAGATAAATTCTAATTCATATAAAGAAGAAAGTCTTTAGTTTAAAAACTAAAGACTTTCTTCTTGCTCTACTTCTGGAATTCTTTTAAATGATATTCTTTTTTCTTGTTTATTTGCATCTATTACTTCTATATTTATTTTATCTCCTATTTTAAAAGTTTCTTTGGTTCTTTCCCCTATTAAAATCTTATGGTCTGCATCATATTCATAGTATTCATCTCCTAAATTTTCGAATCTAATAAGGCCTTCTACTGTATTTTCTAATTCTACAAACACACCAAATTGTGTAACTCCAGAAATAATACCTTCATATTGTTCCCCAATCTTTTTACTCATATATTCGGCTTTCTTTATATCCACACTATCTCTTTCTACTTGTGTTGCAATCTTTTCTCTATCTGATGATTGTTTAGCATCACTTTCTGCCACTTTGTTATAAAACTCTACTTGCTTTTCTGACATTGTATAATCATTTTTTAAATATTTTGAAATAATTCTGTGTATAAATAAATCTGGATATCTTCTAATTGGTGAAGTAAAATGACAATAATATTTACTTGCTATTCCAAAATGTCCTTTGTTTTCTGAATCATATACAGCAACTTTTAATGTTCTTAAAATCATATTAGAAACTATTTTTTCCTCTGGTTTTCCTTCTACTTCTTTTAATATTTTAGAAAATTCTGCTGGATAAATTTTGCCTTCTTTAACATGGATTTTATATCCAAAATTAAATAATAATTTATTTAATTCGTTTACCTTCTCTATATCTGGTTCTTCATGTACACGATATATAAAAGGCGCTTTAAGCCAATAAAATTTTTCTGCAATTGTTTCATTTGCTGCTAGCATAAATTGTTCTATTATTTCATTTGCAAAAGTTGTTTCATATTTGCATACATCTATTGCATAACCATCTTGATCTAAGATAATTTTACTTTCTGGTATATCTAAGTTTAAGTAACCTTTTGTTATTCTCTTTTCTTTTAATATTTTCGCCAATTCTTCCATAAGTTTAAAATCTGCTATATAGTCTTTATATTTAGTTACTATCTCTTCATTTGAATTATCTAATATTGCTTGTACATCTTTATATGACATCCTTCTTGTAACATTTATTATTCCTTTATATACTTCACTAGAAATTATCTTTCCTTTGTTATCTATCTCCATGCTTACAGATAATGTATATCTATCTTGTCCTTCATTTAAACTACAAATTCCATTTGAAAGTTCTCTTGGAAGCATTGGAATAACTCTATTTAACATATATATACTTGTACCTCTTAATAGTGCTTCCTTGTCTAGTAATGTATTTTCTTGTACATAATGGCTTACATCAGCTATATGAACATCTAACTTATAATTTCCATTTTCTAATTTTTGAACACAAACAGCATCATCTAAATCTTTTGCATCTTCACCATCTATCGTAAAAATATCATATTTACCACGAAGGTCTAATCTACCTGCTATATCATTAGGATTAATTTTATCTCCAAATTTTTGTGCTTCTTTTACTACATCCTTTGGAAACTTGTATGGCAAATCATAGTCTTTAATTAAAGAAAGCATATCGATACCTGCTTCATTTACATTTCCTATAACCTCTAATATTTTTCCTTCTGCCTTCTTGCCTTTTTGTGGATATTTAGTAATTTGTACAAGAACTTTATGATTATTTCTAGCCTTTCCAAAATTCTTTTTAGAAATAAATATATCTCTACAAAGCTTTTTATCATCTGGTATTACAAAACCAAAATTTTTATTTTTTTGAAATGTTCCTACTAAAGTATCTTTTTTGTGTTCTATAACTTTTAATATTATTCCCTCTTGTCTTGCTCCATTTGATTTTTTCTTTAATTTTACTAAAACTCTGTCACCACTAAATGCATCTTTAGAATCTTCTTTAGCAATATAAATATCATCTTCTTGGTCTTCTATAACAACAAAACCAAAACCTCTTTCATGTCTTCTAAATATTCCTTCTATAAATCTATTTTCTTCTTGCATATTTATCTTCCTTTCGAATAGGGATTTTGAACGTCAGGGATTTTTTGCGTTCCTGCAGGGATTTGGGGACGTTCCTTTTTTCCCTATTTAATTTATTATTCCAAACTTAATATACTTTATAACAAAACGCAAAAAAAGCAGACATTAGCTGCTTTTTTACATCCGATTATTTTATTAACATAAATACAATTCCTAATATAATTGTTAAAATTGCAAATATAACTCCTAATATAATTGTCCATCTTTTTTGCTTTCCTGCTTTTGTTCTACCTTTGTTTTTATCATAAAAATTATTTGTTGCAGTATCTGTAATCGCTCCAGATGCTCCGTTATCTTCTTTTTCTTGAACCAATGTTAATATAATAATTGCTGCAGCAACTATAATATATATTACTATTAATGCATATTTTAATATTTCCATTTTGTAAATTCCTCCCAAGTTTTCAAACTTTTTTTATTTTAACATATATATTTTATAAAATCAAATATTTTAATCATTTTTATCTTTTTTGAATTTCTTCCATATAATGTTAGGTTTTCTTTCTTTTTCTGGTATTCTATCTGTAACAATATCTTTTATTAATAGTTTCTTTAAAGTTTCTTCATTTACATCAGCTATTAATTTACCATCTTTAGCAATTGATATTTTACCTGTTTCTTCTGAAACTATAACTGCTATTGCATCCGATTCTTTTGATATTCCAATTCCTGCTCTATGTCTTGTTCCTAATTCTTTTGCTATGTCTTGCCCACTTGCTAATGGTAGCATACATGCTGCTGCTTTTATTTTATTATTACTAATAACAACAGCTCCATCATGAAGTGGAGTTTTTGGCACAAATATATTAGTTAAAAGTTGTGGAGATACATCTGCATCAATTAAAATACCTGTATCTATAATATCTTTTATTCCAATATCCCTTTCTATTACTATTAATGCTCCTATTTGTCTTTTTGACATTTCTTCCGCTGCTATTACTATTTTATATATATCTTCTTTATTTTTGGTTTCTATATCATCTGTAAATCCCAGATATTTCTTTAACTTATTAGTTCCTAATTGTTCTAAAGCTCTTCTTATTTCTGGTTGAAAAATAATAATTAAAGCTAAAACTCCCCAACTAACTACTTTATCTAGAATTGCATGTAATATTGTAAGCTTAAATACTCCACTTAGCCATGTTACTACTAATAATAGTACAATTCCTTTTAATACTTGCCATGCCCTAGAATCTTTTGTTAATTTTAGTATTTTATACGCTAGAAATATAACTATTGCTATATCAATTAAAAATAATATTAAGTCTATCGGATGTTCCCACATTTGCACAATTCTAGCCAAAATATTAGTTTCATAAAAGTCTGAGATTCCTGTAATTATATCATCTTTCATTATTTACTCCCTATTACATACCAATTAAATAGTATACTAAAGTTCCTCCTACACTAACTACCATTAAAGCTGCTAAAATGCCTGCTGTAATTTTTACAAAAATATTACTTCCTGAATGTTTTTTCTCTTTCTTAGACATTTTAATTCCTCCTTGTATATACATAATACGAATATAGTTTACCACATTTTATTTTTTTTGTAAACCTAAAAAAGTTGTTAAAAATTTGAAAATTATTAATTTTTTTGTTGTTTAAAAAATTAAACTATCATCGAAATCTTTGCTGTCGTTTTGCGGACTATAACCTAAGCAAAACAAAATAAAAAACTTTGCCTTGTCAAAGTTAATACAAAGCAAAGTTCAACAAATTATCTCCCTCGTGGTCACTTCAATGCTTTAACTCTTGATTTCGTTTAATGTCTTAAATTAACCTAGGCAATATAATATAAAAAACTTCGTTTAGTCTTCGTCATTCATATATTTTTGTGTATACTTAAATTGGATTATTACACCTATAACAAATAAAATTGCATCTATAGCGGTAATTATTATAAATGTTTCTTTTTGCACATCTTTAACTTGTTGTACATAATTATTTTGACTTTCTATCATTGTAGTTTTTTCTTCGTCTTCTATACTTTCACTATTTTGTACTTGCTCTTCTGCTTGTGCCCTTGCGTCTTCTAAGCCAATTATTGTTACGGCATAATTTAGTGCATTACCCAAAGAAACAAATAACATTACAACGACATAAAAAATTATTATATTTCTTTTAAATTTCCTTAAATTTTTATCATCCATTTTTCTTGTTTTAAAAACATCTGATGTTGCCAGCTTTGTTGGAAAAAATATTAATATTCCCATTGTAACAACAGAGAATATTGATAATACTAGCATATTAACTTTACCTAGCATAAAGTATGTTATAACTGTTAATATTATAGAAATCACAATATAATATAGTATAAATCTCCAAATAAATCCCCAAGTCATCTTTCCAGAAGTATTTATTTCTTTTTCCATTATTATTTTTCCTCCGTATATGCTATTTTTACTTAATAATATTTATAAATGTAGCTATCATTTTTCTTTATTTTATATTGCATATTATATGCTGTTTTTTAACTGATGTCAAACTTCATTTTTTCACCTAAAAATAGTTATAATAATTTCTCTATTCCCCTTTTGATATCTTATGTAAATTATGTTATAATATAATTGTATTATTGTACATTGAAAAAAGAATAGTAAGGAGGGATTATTTTTGTCTTTGCTTTCAGCTTTTAGCTGTAATTTTTAGTAACCCGTAGTAAACATTCACTAAAAAAGGAGATTTTTATGAACACAAAATTCACAGAACAAACCATGAGAGGGTTAAAAGCAACCACAGTTGCCCTTAAGCTTTCAGTCGAAGAAGTTGATTATGAAGCCTTGATGACTGCTATACAAAAGCTTAAACCCAGCCAGTGGGCAGTACTTGTAAATTGCTTTGGTTTTCTAGACGATGGGCCTTATTCTATTTTTGAAACATGCAAAAAACTGAATATCGATACAAACAAAGAAGCCGCTAACCAGCTGAGAAAAGCCCTTATAGCATTAAACTTACAAAAAGATAGTTTTTATTCTCACCAAAAGTCGAACATCTCTACTTCCGACGAAGTCTCTGAAATGTGGGATCTAAATCTTCGGGCATACCGCTGTCTGCAAAAAGCAGACAAACATTCCCTGGAAGATGTAGAAAACATGAGTTTACAGGAACTGTTGGATCTTCCTGGACTCAAATCCGAGGACTTTCAAAATATCTTAATGGCAATTGAGAAGTATCGACATGCAAAACGAATTTTTGAAAATACTCTGAGAATATTAGATGAATTCTAAATAATCTGTCCCAAAAATTCTTTTAAGCGGTGGGGTATGCACTTTTCCCCACCGCTTTTTCTATTTATATATATCAAAATTTATTTTTCTTTATCTAACAAATCTTTAATTGTATGCCATGCTAAAACTGCACATTTAACTCTTGCAGGCATATTAGAAACATTTTTAAATGCTATTGCATCTTCTAATTTTTCAAGTTTGGCATCTTCTTTTATTTCTCTTTTAATCATTCCAATAAAAGTATCTATAATTTCTAATGCCTCTTCTTTTGTCTTACCAATTAAAGTATCTATCATAATAGAAGTAGATGCTTGTGATATAGCACACCCATGTCCAGTAAATGCTAGATCTTCTATTACATCACCATTCATTTTTATTTCTAATTCTATCTCATCACCACAACTTGGATTATGTCCCATCTCACATTTATCTGGATGATCCATTTTTCTTTTATTATGTGATGCCATGCTATGTTCCATAATTAAATCTGTATAAACTGAATCTAAATTATCCATTAGTCCATTCCTTTCTTAAATCATTTTACCAACAATGTTAAGCTTTTCTCCATTTTTTAAACATATCATTAGCCTTATTAATCGCCATTATTAATTTATCTATATCTTCTTTAGTATTATAAATATACATACTTGCTCTACATGTTGCAGGAAGATTTAAAAATCTAATTAATGGTTGTGCACAATGATCTCCTGCACGTACGCAAACATTGCAAGAGCTTAAGATTGTTGCTGTATCATGTGGATGAACATCTTTTATATTAAATGAAAGTACTCCTATTTGATTTTCATTCGTCTTTGGTGCATATAATTCTACAAAATCTAATTTGTTCATTTCAGCTTTTGCATATTCTAAAAGTTCATTTTCTATTTTTTCTACATTGTCCATTCCTATATTTTCTAGATAATCTATTGCAGCTGCTAGTCCAACTGCTCCACCTATATTTTGTGTTCCTGCTTCAAATTTTGATGGTGGCTTTGCAAATGTTGTTTCTTGCTCGTAAACATATTCTATCATGTCTCCTCCCATAAGGAAAGGAGTCATTTTATCTAGCAATTCATATTTCCCATAAAGTACACCTATTCCCATTGGTGACATTAATTTATGTCCTGAAAATACAAAGAAATCAGCATCCATTTTTTGAACATCAATTTTAATATGTGGCACGCTTTGCGCTCCATCTACAATTACAACTGCACCAACATCATGTGCTCTTTTTATTATTTTTTCTAGTGGTGTTTTTATGCCTAAAACATTAGAGATTTCTGTTATACTTACAATCTTTGTTTTATCTGTTATTTTTTTGTTTATTTCTTCATCTGTTATCTCATAATTTTCATTAATATACATATATTCCAATTTAGCGTTTTTTATTTTTGTAACTTTTTGCCAAGGTACTAAATTAGAATGATGCTCCATAATAGAAATAACTACTGTATCTCCTTCTTGTAGATTTTCTAATCCATAAGAATTTGCAATTAAGTTTAAGCTTTCTGTTGCATTTTTAGTAAAGACTATTTCTTCTGGTCTTTTCGCATTTATAAATTTTGCAACTTTTGCTCTTGCTTTATCATATTCTGCTGTAGAATCTATGCTTAAATCATATGTCCCCCTATGTGGATTTGCATTATTCTTATTATAATATTCTTCTACTGCTTTTAATACTTGATACGGTCTTTGTGAAGTTGCACCACTATCTAAATATGCAATATCTCTATTTTCAAATATCTTAAAATCTTTTCTAATTGTTTCAGGACTCATTAATCTAGCCTCCTATCAACCTCTTCCAAAATTAAATTTTGTACTGCCTCTTCTTTAATTCCTTGTATTACAGAATTAAACCTTGCTTTAACAATCATTTTCTTTGCTTCTTTTTCACTTATTCCTCTTGTCATAATATAGAATAAAGCCTTTTCATCTACTTTACCTGTCGCTGTACTATGTTCTCCTTCTACATCATCTTCTGTACATAAAAGCATTGGTAATGCTTTAGAATATGATGTATCAGAAAGTAGTGTACAATACTCATTTTCTTTTCCTTTTGCTTTTTTAGAACCTGTTTTAAAATCTATTGTACCTTTAAAATTCTTTCTTGCCTTATCTTTTAAAGCTCCATTTACTTCTATATCTACATTTGTTTTTTCACCATATAATTCTGTAATATAATTTAAATCTATTTTTTGTTCTTCTTTTCCTAAATAGATTGAATGTAGTTTATTAACTGATTTATAACCAGCCAATTTTGCATAGTAATTTACTACATTATATTTTCCACCAAACTCTACCATAGAAAATAATGTTTTGCTTTCATCTTCTATATTAGAATTTACAGAGTAAAAATTATTTATTTTTGTATTTAATAAATTTACAATTGTTACATGAATATTTGCATTTGCTCCAATTTGTGCATTACAAACTCCATTATGATATCCATCGTTTTCATCTTGTGATTTATATATAACAATTATATTGGCCTTTGTGTTATCTTTTGCATTTATATTTATATTATCAACTAAAACATCATTAGATTTGTCCAAATTAAATTCTATTATAATTGGCTCTTTTAATTTTTTATCTACATTTATTTTTAAATTTACATTTGCTTGGTTATTTGATTGATTTAAGAAATATTCTCCTAAACCAAATTTTAAATTTATATTTTCTTTTTCTGAACTTACACAATTTTCATTATCTGTTATTTTCACATTTAAAAATTCTTTAATATCTGGTTCTACAAAGTCTTTTATTTCTATATTATTTATTCCATAATTTTTTGATGTTCTAACTGGAGTTTCGTTTAATACTATATTTTCCATTATCCTATACTCCCTTCTAATTCTAGATTTATTAAGTTATTCATTTCTACTGCGTATTCTAAAGGAAGTTCTTTAGAAATAGGATATGCAAATCCTCTTACTATCATTGCTTTTGCTTCTTCTTCTGAAATTCCTCGTGACATTAAATAAAATATTTCTTCATCACTTATTTTTCCTATTTTTGCTTCGTGTGAAAATTCTACTTCTTCTGTTCTAATATCACTTACTGGAATTGTATCAGATTTAGATTTATTATCTAACATTAATGATTCACAAGATACAGATAATTTAGAATTTTTAGCAATTGGCATAACTCTTTCTAAACTTCTAAATGTTGCAATTCCACCATCTTTAGAAATTGATTTAGAGTTAATTACTGATGAAGTATTTGGTGCATTATGCACAACTTTTAAACCAGTATCTAGGTTTTGTCCATGTCCTGCAAAAGAAATTCCTGTATATTCCATTTTAGAATTTGCTCCATTTAAAACTGCCATTGGATATAACATAGAAACTTTTGATCCAAATGAACCTGTTACCCATTCTATTTTTCCGCCTTCTTCTACTAAAGCTCTTTTGGTATTTAAGTTCATCATATTTTTAGACCAATTCTCTATTGTTGAATATCTTAAATGTGCATTTTTCTTAACAAATAATTCTACACAACCTACATGTAAATTTACTTTGTTATATTTTGGTGCAGAACAACCTTCTATAAAATGTAAGCTTGCTCCTTCATCTACGATTATTAGAGTGTGTTCAAATTGTCCAGATTCTGGTGAGTTTAATCTAAAATATGATTGTAACGGAATATCTACTTGTACACCTTTTGGTACATATACAAATGATCCTCCTGACCATACTGCTCCGTGTAATGCTACAAATTTATGGTCTGATACAGGTACACATTTCATAAAATGTTCTTTTACTATATCTTCATAATCTCTCACAGCTGTTTCCATGTCTGTATATATAACACCTTGTTTTACTAAATCTTCTTTTATACTGTGATATACAACTTCTGAATCATATTGTGCACCAACACCTGCTAAAGATTCCTTTTCTGCTTCTGGAATTCCTAAAGCATCAAATGTATTTTTGATATCTTCTGGGACATCTTCCCAACTGCTTTTCATATCTGTTTTTGGTCTTACATATGTTGCAATTTCGTCCATATTTAATTCGTCTAGATTTGGTCCCCATGTTGGAAGTGCTAGTTTGTTGTATGTCTCTAATGCTTTTAATCTAAACTCTCTCATCCAAGGTGCATCATTTTTTTGTTTTGAGATTTCTTCTACTATTTCTTTAGTTATTCCTTTTTTAGATTTATAGCTATATTCATCTTTGTTTTTTATGTCATATATATTTCTAGAAATATCTTCTATTTGTGTTTTCTTTTCTGCCAATTCTTTCACCTCTATTTCTTGTATTCTTCATATCCTTTTGCTTCGATTTCGCTTGCTAAATCTCCTGTACTTGTTTTTATTATTTTTCCGTCCACTAAAACATGTACATAATCCACATGTAAGCCTTGTAAAATCTTTGTTCCATGAGTTATTATTAATACTCCATTATTTTCATTGCTATACATTTTTATTCCTTTAGAAACTGTTTTAATTGCATCTACATCTAGTCCTGAATCTGTTTCGTCTAGGATTGCAAGTTTTGGATTTAATGTAAGCATTTGTAGTATTTCATTTTTCTTTTTCTCTCCACCAGAAAAACCAACATTTAAGTTTCTATTAGCATATTCTGGTTTCATTTTTAATTCTTCCATGTTTTTTTCTAATTCTTTTTTGAATTCAAATATTTTAACTGGTTTTCCTGTTGTTGCTATTTTTGCATATTTTAAAAAGTTTGTAACACTAACTCCTGGAATTTCTTTTGGTGATTGGAATGACATAAATATTCCTTTTCTTGCTCTTTCGTCTGTTTTTAGTCCATTTATGTTTTCACCATCTAATATAATATCTCCTTCTGTTTGTGTGTATTCTGGATTTGCTAATATTACATTAGAAAGTGTAGATTTACCAGCACCATTTGGTCCCATTATTACATGTACTTCACCTTTATTTATTTTTAGTTCTAATCCTTTTATTATTTCTTTATCTCCTGCTTTTGCATGTAGATTTTTTATTTCTAATAATGTTTCGCTCATTTTAATAACTCCTTTTTATTTATATTTATGCTCTTTATTAATAACATTTTTATTTTTGTTAGCTTACGCTAACTTTAATACATTTAATATGTGCAACTTTTAAATTGCACATACATATTGTATTATATTTGCAATTGTTTGTCAATGCTAACAATCTAATTTTTTCCGCAATATTATTACATTTTCCACCTTTTTACCACAGTCATAGGAACTTCATAATCTTCTACTAAATCCGATATTTCTTTTGAGATTCCATTCATAAGCCAATCTAATAAAATTTCTTTTTTTACAGGCATTTCGCTTTCTATTTCCAAAATAATCATATCAATTAAAGCTCTTGCAGTCATTTCCACTAGAAATTCTAATTGTTTTGTAAGCTCAGTTGCAGTTTTGTGTTTTATAAGCTTTTTTAAATAAAATCTTGTTTTATTTAAAATTAACGTTTCAAATGCTTTACTAGAATCATCTTTTATTGCATGCATATAAAAATTCTTTTTCTCTGCTAAAATATCTATAATATATTTTAACCAACTTTTTATGCTAAATTTTTCTTCGCCAGTATAAATTACAGAACCACAGTCTTCTTCATATATCCAATTAATTAAATCCTTTTTATCTAAAAAATACCTATAAAAAACTTGTCTTGATATATCACAATTTACAGTTATATCAGTAATCGTAATTTTATCTATAGGCTTCTTTTCGACTAAATTCATTAGTGAACTTGCAATTTTTTTCTTCGTTTTATCACGAACTCTCACGTCCTCACCCCACATATTTTTTTACGAACATTCAGGATATGTAAAAATTTTGTCGGAATTTAAATTTTGTATATTTACTATCTCATTTTTTACCTATATGATTATACCATATATAACAAATCTTTTAAACATAACAGGGGGTAAAAAATGAACACAGTAAAAACAAAAGAGCCAAAAACAATAGTTCAAAAAACAAATACTACAGATAAAACAATTTTATCAATTATACGAAACGAAAATAAAGAATTAAAAGAAGAAAACTCTAATAAAAATACAATGTTAGCTTCAACACAACGTGACTATATTGCTGGTGAAGTTTCTAGAGATTTAACACAAAGAATTTTGTTACCAAAGAAAATAGTTGATGCTCATAAAGAAGGAATTTTACACTTTCACGACATGGATTATTTCATACAGCCAATACATAATTGTTGTTTAGTTAATATAAAAGATATGTTAGAAAATGGTACTGTTATGAATGGTAAATTAATAGAAGAACCAAAAAGCTTTAGAGTAGCTTGTATTATAATGACCCAAATAATTGCAGTTGTCGCAAGTAATCAATATGGTGGTCAATCTCTTGATATGAGCCATTTAGGAAAATATTTAAGAAAATCACACGATAAATTAAAAGAAAAATATAAAGTTGCATTTGGAGATACATTATCAGATAAAGAAATAGAAAAGATTGTTAGAATTGGTGTAGAAGAAGAATTAAGATCTGGTGTTCAAACAATTCAATATCAAATAAATACATTAATGACTACAAATGGACAAACCCCTTTTGTAACACTATTCTTGAATCTAAAAAAAGATGACCCTTATATAGAAGAAAATGCCATGATCATAGAAGAAATTCTAAACCAAAGAATTCAAGGAGTAAAAAATGAAGTTGGTGTTTATGTTACACCTGCATTTCCTAAACTTGTTTATGTTTTAGATGAACATAACTGCTTAAAAGGTGGAAAATATGATTATCTAACAAAACTTGCTGTAAAATGTTCTGCCAAAAGAATGTATCCAGACTATATTTCTGCTAAGAAAATGAGAGAAAACTATGAAGGAAATGTATTTAGTCCAATGGGTTGCAGAAGTTTCTTGGCTCCTTGGAAAGATGAAAATGGAAATTATAAATTTGAAGGCAGATTTAATCAAGGTGTTGTAAGTATCAACTTACCTCAAATAGGAATTATTGCAAATGGAGATGAAGATAAGTTCTGGAAATTGTTTGATGAAAGATTAGATTTATGTTATGAAGCATTAATGTGCAGACATCATGCATTAGAAGGTACTTTATCTGACATTAGCCCTATTCATTGGCAATATGGTGCAATAGCAAGACTTAAAAAAGGTGAAAAAATAGATAAACTATTACATGGTGGTTATTCTTCAATTTCTCTGGGATATATTGGGTTATATGAGCTTACAAAATTAATGAAAGGTGTATCACATACTAATCCTGTTGGAAAAAAATTTGCATTAAGAGTTATGAATCATTTAAAAGCTAAAGTTTCAGAATGGAAGCAAAAAACAGGAATTGGCTTTGCTTTATATGGAACCCCTGCTGAAAGTTTATGTTATAGATTTGCAAGAATTGATAAAGAAAAGTTTGGAGATATTAAAGATGTTACAGATAAGGGCTATTATACCAATTCATACCATGTAGATGTTAGAGAGAAAATTGATGCTTTCTCTAAATTAAAATTTGAAAGTGAATTCCAACCAATTTCTAGTGGTGGTGCTATATCTTATGTTGAAGTACCAAATATGCAAAATAATTTAAAAGCCTTAGAAGAAGTTGTTAAATTTATATATGATAATATTCAATATGCAGAATTTAATACAAAATCTGACTATTGCCAAGTATGTGGATTTGATGGAGAAATCATTATAAATGATGATAATGAATGGGAATGCCCAAATTGTGGTAACAAAGACCAAAGTAAAATGAATGTAGCAAGAAGAACTTGTGGTTATTTAGGAGAAAATTTCTGGAATGTTGGTAAAACAAAAGAAATAAAAGCAAGAGTAACACACCTATGAAATTTAGGGACAGTCCTTTTTTCCCTAACCAGGATTTGGGGACGGTCTTTTTTTCCCTGTCTAATAAATTACCAATACTCATTTTATTAGAACAACAAAAATCGGGATTTGAGGAACGTCCCCAAATCCCTGCAAGGAACATCCCAAACTCCCGATTTTATAATGGTTTAAATTTTTTTGTTTCTTTATATTTACCATATTCCTTTGGAATATAATTGTCACTCCAATAATGTTTTTCTCCAATTTGTTGTTCTTTCTTATTATGTTTTTTATAGCTATCATAATTTGCTCGTTTTCTTATGTTTTGCTCATATTGAATTTTCTTCTTCTCTACTTTGTTTTTTACCTTAATTTTATTTTTACGTTCTAATTTAGGAGCCTTAACATTTTTTAACATTTGCAAATATTCATTCAATCTTTCTGTAAACTTTTTTTCTTCCTCTTCTCTGTGTAAATACTCTATATGAGGTACTCTTTTTACTGATTCCTGTTTTGTTTTTATTTCTGCTTTTTTATTGTAATTATTATATTGTCTTTGCTTTACAGGTTCTGTTTCCTTTTTTTCTTTCTTTTTATCTTCTTTTACATATTCTACTCTTGCATAATTTTTCTTTTTGTTTTGTTCTTTAAGCCTCTTCTGCAGTTGTTTATGCTCTTTATCTCTATTCTTTAACTTTCTTATATATTCACTATCTTTATTCCCAATTAATTTATTTATATAACCATCCGAATATTCTCCTAATGATTCTATATATAATTTAGTTATTTTTTCTGGTTTCATTTTAGCAATACTTCGTTTTGCGTAAAATCTAAAAGTTAAAACATACATTTCTAACTCGTTAAGCTCTACTCTCACTTCTACTGGTTTATTAGAAATTCTACTAAAATCTCTTTTTATTTGTTCTATTTTTCTTTTTATATCTTCACCAGAATATATTTTAGAATCAAAACAGTATTCTACAGTTTTTGCTTCCATACTCAAATTACATCAACATCCTTTTCCGTCTATTTATGTTAACATATTTTGAGCTAAATTTCAAGGATTTTACCTTATAAAATTAGTTTTAACTGTTTTATTTACCGGTTTATTAATATTATTTTGTTTTCCACTTTCTATACATTTTAAAATCCATGCCATATTTTTTCCTAAATTATACATTGTTTGCATACCTTCTAAATCTTGTAAAACTTCTTCTTTATTATTTCCATGTACATTGTTCCAGTATGTAGAAGAAACTATTGGCATTTGGTTAATTGTAAAATATTTATTAAGTACATCAAAAGAAGCAACTGTTCCACCTCTTCTAGCACTTATAATACTTGCACCTGGCTTAAATTCGAAAGCCTTTTTGCCTGCATAAAATACTCTATCTAAAACAGATAAAATTCTTCCTGATGGATGTGCATAATAAACTGGTGTACCAAATATAAACCCATCACTTTCTTCAGCTTTCTCTATTATTGTATTTACGATATCATCATTAAATACACATCTAGCATTTCCATTTTTAGCACACATTTTGCATCCAATACAATCTCTTACAGGTGTTCCACCTAAATTTATAATTTCAGTTTCTATTCCTTCGTCATTTAAGCTTTCTGCCACCTTACTTAATGCAGTATATGTACACTCTTTTCTAGAACTTCCATTAATTAATAATACTTTCATGTTTATATCATTCCTTTCTTATATATAAATTATAATTTATCTAGTTTTTTAACATTTACTTATAATATATTTAAAAATACAATTATTTATGCTTTCATTTTCTGGATGAAATTGCACTCCAAATATCCTATCATTATATTCTATAACTTCTATAGTACCATCTTCTGCCCTTCCTACTACTTTTAATGGTTCTTCTACTTGTGGAATTCTATATCTATGAATACTTGGCATATTTAACACTTCTTCTTTATATAAATTATATAATATACTGTTTTTATCCAATATTACCTTATGCTTTATATCTTCTATATTATCTCTTGTTAAGTCGGCATTTCTATGTCCTTCTACAGGCTCTGTAAAATCATATTTATTTTTTCTTAAATCTTCAAATAACTCTATAATACTGCCTTCATAATTTCGTTCTTTCTTTTCTTTGCATAGCAAAAAATATATAGCTAAAGTTTGCATTCCCATACAAATTCCTAATAATGGCTTATTATTTTTTACTGCATAATCGACTACTTGTAGATGGTATGGATGTATTTTTCCACCACCTGACAATATGAATGCATCATATAAACTTAAGGTTTCTTCATCAACATATGCACTACAAGGTAATACCCCACTAGCAATTGCTCCTGCCTCATTTATTCTTTCTATATAATTATTTATAAAATAATATTTATCTTCATATACCAAGTCTGTTTTAAATAAATTATTAGATGCTGGTACAAGTCCTATTATTTTTTTCATTTTATTCACCCTTTCTGTTCTTCTTTTTTTGCAATTATCCAAAATACATGCCAATGTTTAATTTGATGCATTGCAGATTCTCCATCTCTTTCAATCTCATTTAATTTTAATATTTTAAAATCTTTTAATAAATCTTCTATTTCTTCTTTTTCATAAAACTGAATTTTATCATTTCCGAACCATGAATCATTCTTCCCAAAGAAATTACATAAGAAGTATCCATTTTCATTTAAAGAATCGTTTATTTTATCTAGCAACTTAACTAATGCCTCTCTATCACAAAAAGGCAAAGCCTCATATGAAATAATTAAATCTGTTTTTGGTAAGTCTATCTCAGAAAATTTAGCCTGCACAAAATTTAATCTTGCTTTTTCTTCTTCTGTTAAATCTTTATACAAAAATTTTGTTACATCAACTCTATCGATAGCAGTTACAATTATATTATTTTGTACTAAAAATTTAGTATCTCTACCTGCGCCACACCCTAAATCAATTGCTGTTTTTATACTTGGATTATTCTTTATAAAATTTACTAATATTTTATGTGGTTTTAATTTACTATTATTCTCAAAAAAGTTCATCTTATTTCCATATCTCCCCATTAATAAAATGTGTTAATGCCATTATAAAAGCTTGCTCTGCTAAATCTATTCTACTGACTTGTCCATGACTTAGTTGAGATATTCCACCTTGTGGAGCTTTAAGTTCCTTAGTTTCGAAAAGTTTTGCAAGCACATAACTTAATTCTTTTTCCTTTATTTCATTTATATATCTATCTGGAATTGGATATGCAGGTCCAAACCCAACAGCTCCTTCTTCATCTTTATTTTCAATATATACTGTTGTCAAATTTAACCATGATCCAAATTTATCTGTTATTCCAGATTCCATTGCTACAAAAAAATCTGCTTCTAATTTATTCTCTTTGGCATATTTTTTCAAGTTTTTTACTCTATTTCTTGCACCTTGTAATATTTCATCATTTACTGGCTGGTCAGCAACCTCTGATTCTACACTTATTCCCTCTATTGTAACATCTTTAAAGTACTTTTCGAATGCCCTTTTGGCACCTTCTATTTTTCCTTTATTTTTCGTTCCAATCAATATTTTCATATTTTATCACCTTATCTTAACAAGTCTTCTAAAACTATAGATTTTGATATATCTAGTTCCCTTTTCATATAATCATAATATTTTTTTAGTTGTTCATTTTCCTCTACTATTTCTCCTGTTTGTATATTAAACCATAATTCATCATAGTAAAAGTCAGCTGTAACAATTCTTTCGTTATTTAAACATATAAAATCTTTTTTAGCTAACATATTTGTTCCTAAAGATACTCCTGAATCTAAGTTACATAGATATGCAAGTGTTGGTTTTATGTCTAATTTACTAACAGGTTTATCTATTCTTAAATTGCTAATTCCTGGAATTCTCATCCCCGCTAACACTCTAATATAATTTAATTTTATATCTACATCTGTAACATTTCCATCTAATTCACTTAAAAACTCTATCATTTCGTTATTATACATATCTAGTCCATTGTGGTCGCCATATAAAATTATTACAGTATCATCATATAAATCAGCTTTTTTTAGTTCATCTATAAATATACCAAATGCATAATCTGCGTAATTGGCTGATTCTAAATAATTTCCAAAGAAAGTATCTTTATATTTTCCAACATCTATACTAACTTTACTTCTATCTTGCAAACCATCTAGTGTAAAACCAGTATGTGATGAAGCTGCAACAATATATGATATAAATGGTGCATCATAATTTGACAATTTTTCTACAGCTTGTCTGTATAATAATTCATCTGACAAATATCCCATTACATCTTCTGAAGTATCTTCAAAAGTATCTTTTAATTCTACATGATCAACTTCCATATTATTATATACATTAGTTCTATTCCAGAAGTAACCATAATTTCCATGCATATATGAAGTTGTATATTCCTTTTGATGGAACATTTTAAAGATATCATCATATGTATTTTTATAATATCTACTATATGCCATTCCATTTTCTACTGGATATAATGATGTAATAGTGGAAAATTCTGAATCTGCAGTTGTAGAATAGCTTTGCATATACATATTAGAAAGTCTTATATTTTCGTTTATAAATTTGTTTAGGTTTGGTGTTATTTCTTTATCATTTATAGTTTTATTTAAGACAAATTCTTGCATAGATTCTAATTGAAGAACTATTACATTTTTTCCTTCCATTGAACCTGCAATATCTAGATAGCTTTCTTCATATTCTTGGTTATATTCTTCTTTTAAAGAATTATATGCATCCATTACTTCTGTCTTATTTCTATATTTTGCCTGTTTTGAGCCATCAATAGCATTTAATATATCTGATATATGATATCCATAAATTGTTGCCTTCTTTATTTGTGTATCCCTATTATATGGGTCTTCTAAAGCTTTTTCATTTCCCGCTATTGCTGATGTAATAAATACATATATCGCAAATAATCCAATTAATGTTCTACTAACAATATATTGTAGTTTGCTTTTTTCCCCTTTTTCTATTTTTACAAATTTTGATACAAATAAAATCACAAGAAGTAATATATCTATAAAATAAAGTATCTGGTGTAATTTTAATAACATTGGTAATGTTGACATTATTTCTTCGCCATATTGTAGATTAGTTATTTGTAATACTGATAGTACATTACTTGAATAAGTGTAATAAATATTGTCTGCAAATAAAATTATGCTTATTACTGTATCTAGAACTATTCCCCCTATATTTCTTCCTTTTTTAGGTAATAAAGCTAATATTCCAAATAAAGATAAAATATATATTATACTACTTTGTATTGTTTTTATATCAATTTTTTCATTTATACATACTGTACTTTTATAAAATAATATAGTTTTTAATATTATAAAAATTGCAAGTATTATAATAAAAAAACTAGAATTTATAACCTTATTTAATATCTCTTTTGTTTTTTCTTTCACAAATTTCTCCTTTTTCCGATAATTATTGCAATTAATATATCATATTTTTGGTTTCTTTTCTAGCTATATTTAATTATTTCAATTTTTGGGTAATCCCTCTAAATCCAGTCTAACTAAGCACTTAGGTTGAATAATTAACATAATTATGGTATAATTAAATTTGACTATAAACTGTTGCATTGTATTTTGTATCAATTGATACTTTGCAACTAGATTGAAAAGGAGAACAATGTTATGATGACAAACAAAATGATGAAGAAGAATGCAACTGTCAACCCTGGAGCAACAACTAAAGCAAGACCTGCTTCTGTGCTTCCCCAAATTACTTACAAGCCAACACCGATAGATCGGTTAAAAGCTTGGTGGAAGGAACATTTTGGAACAGAGCAAGCACGGAAAGAAACTGCTAAGGCTGTTTCTCGTAGCATCGATCATGCTATCTCCAGCTTTTTAAGGGCAATGACGTTTAACCTAGTATTGGCTCTATTGGCAATGCTAGTTGTTGAATTCTGTCCTGATATTTCTGGAAAATGCCCTGTCTTTTTCCAGCTCTGTGAAGGAATTCTCGTATTTTACGAGTTCCTGCTGAAAGTAGCTTTTACTCTGCTTAAAGCTTTTGTTCAGTTGTTTACGCTAAACTGGCCTGGTGCAGCAGATAGCCTCTCAGCAATGTTTGCAGAAGGTGGTCGCCTTCTTTCTGAACTAATCAACTGGGTCCAGGCAATAACGTTCTAACTTCTGTAATGCAATCGTGCAACACATCTCTTTTCAAATCTTTATCCCTCGCCACGCTGTGACGAGGGCATTTCTTTTGTCAAAACCCAAAATTCCCCAAAGCCTAGCTAGGAATTTTCCAAAACAAAAAATCGGGATTTAAGGAACGTCCCCAAATCCCGAAAGGACATCCCAAATCCCGAAAGAGCATCTTATTCTACACTCTTTAAACTACTAATCATATCAATCTTCTTTAATGCAAAATAGGTAATTACATTTACTATAATTGTAAAAGCAACTGTAATTAAAATAGCATATAAATAACTTATTGGATGTATAACTTTTGCAAATCTAAGCATATTTATCTCACAAGTACCAATTATAAAGTAATTTAAGAAGTAACCTCCAATTAGTCCTAGTGCAATTCCTATTATTGTTAATAATATGGTTTCTCTTGTTACATAAGTATATACTTCTTTATCATAAAAACCTAATACCTTAATTGTCGCAAGTTCTTTTTGTCTTTCACTAATATTTATATTAGATAGATTATATAATACCACAAATGCAAGCAATCCTGCTGAAACGATTAATATTACAACAACATAATTTAATGAACTAATCGTATCATCCAAAGTTTTCTCTGCATTTGAATTTAACGAAACTGTAGACACCTTACCACCATCTAATAACTTTTTAGAAAGCTCTTCTTGTGCTTCTTCTGATAAATTTTCAGCCTTTACAAGTAATACATTTGTATTATATGTTTCACCATATAAATTCTCGTACATATCTTTTGTCATATATATATAATGAGCAATATAATTTTCTGTTATATCAGATACTTTAATTTCTTTATTTTCTTCTGAAGTTTCGTCTAAAGTAATTGTATCTCCAACTTTTACATCTAATAATTGTGCCAATTTATCTGTTAAAATAACTCCATCTGATGATAGGTTAACTTCTTCTTTTTTATTATCAACATCATTTATTGTAATAACATTTTTCAAATCATCTACATTTTTAGGTACTACTACTTGCAAGTCTTCTGAATATTCATTATGATTTGCAGTATCAGCTACCATATATGTTTCCACAACATTATTAACATTTTCAGTATTTTGTAATTCTGTAATAACACTTTGTCTTTCTTCATCATTCAAACTACTCTTCATACTAATTTGAAAATCATATAAAAATACTTTTTCATATTGATTTGGTAATATCGTAGATATAGAATCTTTTATTCCAAACCCAGTTAATATTAAAGAAGTACAACCAAAGATACCTATAATTGTCATTAAAAATCTCTTTTTATATCTAAATATATTTCTAATAGTAACTTTTTGTGAAAAGTTTAATCTTTTCCATATAAATTTTATTCTCTCTAATAAAACTCTTTTTCCAAGCTTTGGAGCTTTTGGTCTTAATAGATTTGCTGGTTTTTCTCTTAAATCTCTTGCTGCTGCATATATTGTAGCACCAACAATACAAATATATATAAGCGCTAATCCTGATGATGAATGTTCCGAATTAAGTCCTACTACAAATTCCGGAATTGTATACATCATACTATACATCATCCAAATAACTCTTGGTATTAATTGTAAGCCTATAACTATTCCAATTACACCACCAATTATACAAGCTAACGTAGAATACAATATGTATTTAAACATTATTTGAGCTTTGTTATATCCTAAAGATTTTAATGTTCCTAATTCCATTCTATCTTCTTCTACCATTCTTGTCATTGAGGTTAATGACACCAATATTGCTATTGCAAAAAATACAATTGGAAATACGATACTTAAGCTATCTACACTTTGTGTATCTTGTATAAAACTTACATATCCACTATTCTGATTTCTATCTAATATATACCATTCTGCACTTTCTATTTCATTAACTTTTTCTTTTGCATCAATTAATTCTGTTTCTGCCTCTGCAATTTTGGTATTAAACTCTTCTTTTTTAGTAACTAATTCTGCCTCTGCTGTTTGTATTTCTTGTTTTGAAGTTTCTAATTCAGCTTTTGCATTACTTAGCTGTGTTTCTGTCTTCTTTTTGGTACTTGCTAAAGTTTTTTCTTGTTTACTTACTTCTGCTTTTGCTGATTCAATTTTGGCTTGAGCATCACTTATTGCGTTAGTTGCAGAATTTATCTGGTTTTCTATTGCTGTAATTCCAGCTTGCAACTGCATTTTATTTGTTTCTAATTCTTGTTTTTGAGTTTCTAAAGCTTGCTTTTTAGCTGTCAATGTAGCTTTTTCTTCTTCACTTAAACTACTATCGTTTAATTTATTTACTACATCATTATATGCTTGTGTTACTTGGTCTAACGATTGATTTACCGTCTGTAATGTTGAAGTTAACTCTGTTTTTTTAGCATTTGCTTCGTCTATTTGAGTTTGAGCATTTTGTTTTTGTTCTTCTAGTATTTTCTCATTTTTTTCTATTTCAGCTTTTGCACTTTGAATCTTCTTTTCTGCATTTGCAAATTCTTTATTGGCTTTTTCTTCGTTTGATTTTATCTCACTCTCACCAGTTGTTATTTGCTTTTTGCCATCTTCTATTTTAGCCTCTGCATCAGCTAGCTGTTTTTCTCCATCAGCCTTTTGAGTATTAAATTCGTTTTCTGCCTCCTGAATTTCTGCATTCGCATCATCTATAAGTTCATTATATCTAGCAGTTTCTCTTTCTTCTTTAATTCCTTCTATTTTATCTTTTGTTTCTTCTACATAATTCTCGTATTTAGTAGAACTAGTTGTATATTTTTCTGCATCCTTTAACGTTACATATATCTCGGTATATACATCTGATTCTATATTATCTCTTGAAACATAGATAAAATTATTTACTGTTCCAGAACCTAAACTTGTTGTTCCTCTTTCTCTTGATATGTATAAAGGACTTTCTGCAGTTCCTACTATTTTTAGATTTAATTCTTTAAGAATCTCGTTTCCCTTGTTTGCTTCCAATGTTATAGTATCACCAATATTTTTATTTGCTGTTGTTAAAAATGATGGCTCTACCAAACATTCATTGGCATTTGATGGCATACTTCCTTCAATTAATCTCGGTTTATTAATTTCTTCTATTGTTAATATTTTTGATACTAATTCTTTATTATTTACTTTTACTAAAATATCTTCTGAATATGTACCATAAACATTTTCTACATTCTCTATATTTTTTATAGCGTCTATATCACTATTTGTAAGCCCTAATGTAGACATTATTTGTATATCATACACATTTTGCTCTTTATAATACTTGTCTATCGTATCTACCATGTCTGGAGATGTAGCTCTTAAACCTGCGAAAAAGCCTACTCCTAATAGTGCTATAAGCAAAATAGAAATAAATCTTTTATATGAGGTTTTTATTTCTTTAAAACTATTTTTAAGTAGTGCTTTTTTCATACTTCCACCTCCTTGTTACCATTCTATCTCCTCGATTGGTGTTGGATTCTCGTTTATTATCATATCTTCTGCAGTTCCATTTTTAAATTTTATAACTTTATCTGCCATTGGGGCTATTGCCCCATTATGAGTAATTATTATAACTGTCATATTTTCTTTTCTAGACATATCTTGTAATAATTTTAAAATTTGTTTACCTGTTTTATAATCTAATGCTCCTGTAGGTTCATCACATAGCAATAACTTTGGATTTTTAGCTATTGCTCTTGCAATAGCAACCCTTTGTTGTTCTCCTCCAGATAATTGTGAAGGAAAGTTATTTTTTCTTTCTGCTAAGCCTACCTTCTCCATTACTTGTTCTGGATTTAAAGATTTCTTACATATTTGTGTTGCAAGTTCTACGTTTTCTATTGCTGTTAAATTTTGCACTAAATTATAAAATTGAAATACAAAACCTATGTCTTCTCTTCTATATTTTATTAAATCCCTATTTTTTAATCTGGAAATTTCTTTATTATCTACTATAACTCTTCCAGATGTGGCATTATCCATACCACCTAATATGTTTAAAGCTGTAGTTTTGCCTGCCCCACTTGGACCTACTATTACAACTAGTTCTCCTTTTTCTATGCTTAAATTCGCATTACTTAAGGCATGTATTATAACCTCTCCCATTTTATAATCTTTACATACATTTTTAAATTCGATATATGACATAATAATCACTCCTTTGTTAAGTAATTATATAAAGCTTGACATCCTTTTAGTACTTCTTCATAAGTTGTAGTAAAATTTCCTGTGTACCAAGGATCTGCTATATCTTTTTTCTCATTTGTAAAATCCAATAATTTATATATTTTATTTGCTGTATCTTTTCCTACAATTGCTTTTATTCGTACTATATTGCTATTTTCCATTCCAATTATATAATCATATTTATAATAATCTTCCTTTTTTAGTTGTTTAGCTCTATGTTTTTGAAATGGTATATTATGTTCAAGTAATTTCTCTTTAGTTCCATAATGCATATCATTTCCAATTTCTTCTGTACTTGTTGCAGCAGAAGAGATATAGAAGTTTTTATCTTGTCCATTTTTTGCTACTATGTCTTTAAAAACATATTCTGCCATTGGAGATCTACATATATTTCCAAGACATACAAACAGTATTTTTTGCATATTAAAGTCCTTCCCTTTCTCGGTTCGCTCGAAGGTACACATAAAAAATGAAAATAATTTTCTTTTAAACTATACCTTCTATATTTAAATTGTATCATACTTTTATGTCCATTTGGTAAATTTCACAAAATTTTCCAATATTACTTTTTAAATATATTTTTTTTACATT
>OGDF01002296.1_pt1 | contig 26355 bp, 22 predicted proteins | sample 1570141 | NCBI WGS metagenome assembly OGDF01 (sample SAMEA4370581, study PRJEB24528) | human gut metagenome | reverse complement strand
GCGATGCCGCGCACGTCTTTCTCGCTGAGTGCCATGGGCGCTCCTTCCGGATTCATACATAACGCGCATCATTATATGCGCCTGCGTCTGTCTGACTGCCGCGCTTTAGCAAAATGCAGCGCAAACGTAACAGTCGCCCTGCACCGAGACGCCGGGGCAGATTAGCCCTGATAGTGCAGGCGTGCCTCATCGATATTTGCAAGGTCGCGCTCAAGATAGCGCGCAGCGAGCCATTTTGCCATGGGGAGATTCTGGTCGAGGTAGTTGCCGCATTCCTCGGGACGCGCCCCGGGAATCTCGCCCTCGAAATCGCGCACAAATTCGAACAATTCGCGCACGAGCGGCAAGATCTCCTCGGAGCTCACTTTGCCGAAAACGACCAGGTAGAAACCCGTACGGCAGCCCATGGGGCCGAAGTAGACAACGCGCGGTGCCCAATCGGCATGGTTGCGCAAAAACGTTGCGCCCAAATGCTCGATGGTATGGCACTCGGCAGTGTTCATCACGGGTTCGCAGTTGGGCTTGGTCAGACGCAAATCAAACGTCGTCACAACGCAGCCCGTCTCCTCGTCAAGATCTTGACGCGAGACGTAAACGCCCGGATCGAGCAGCAGATGGTTGACGGTAAAGCTCGCGATGGTCTTCATGATGATTATCGGCTCCTTTATGTGCGACTTTGCGCGTTGTCCGTTGGGTGCGTTACCCGTTGGGTGCGTTACCCGTTGAGCGCGTTACCCGTTGAGCGCGCGTACGCAAAGATGCGCACGATTCGGTTTTGTCTTTTTCCAGCAGACCTTATCCTAGCTTCTTGCGGTGTTTTTTGCGCCAGCGATGGATGATTATGTCGAGCAGCAGCAGAATGAGCGCCACGATCACGATGAGCACGGCGAATTCGCGTTTGCCCCAGTGTCTGTCGAACAGGCTGCGCTGCTTGTCCGCGTCTTTCTTGCGATATTTGGTGCGTACGCAATGCACGAGCAGGCGGTGGTCGTTGACTCCGTAGGGCGTGCAGGTCACAAGCGTGACCTTGTCTGTCCCCGGTTTGATCGTGAGCGAACCCACCTCGTCGGGGAGAACGACCTCGGAACTCACCATTTTGTACGCAAGGGTCTTGTTCATGGTGTGCAACAGGACCAAATCGCCCTTTTTAAGTGCGCGGATGTCATCGAACATGCTGAGGTTGCGCATGCCGGAGTGAGCCGTGAGCACGCAATGGGAAGATGTCCCGCCCACAGGCAAACTCGTTCCCTCGAGATGGCCGACGCCCGACATGAGCACTTCTTCGCTCGTTCCGTGGTGGATAGGCATGCTCACGTCGATCGAGGGTATCTCGACCCAGCTCATCATCGGGTCGCGGTCGAAAATCAACTGTTTGTCGTACGGTTTGATCTGGTCGGCGGGAATCTCGGTCGGCTCGCCCGCAAGTTGTTCGTTGTATGCGCGCGCCTGTTTGAAAATGCGCGCTCGCTCTTGCGGGGTGAGCGCCTCCACAGTGCTGCTCACCGAACTGATTTGATTGAATACGCCCGAGGATTCAAGTCGGTCCATGATCCACGGCCAGGTCATGAGGCCCACGCCGATGAGAATGACCATGATGGTGATGAGGCGGTCTGCCCAGCGTGGCAGGCGCTTGTGTTTGCGCTTGTTGGACGTGGACTTGCTGTCGAGCACGTTTTTGTTCTCGTTGGGCCTGGACTTGCGTTTGTTTGGCGCGGCGTTGCTGCGGGATGTTTTGCTGTTCTCGCCGGTTGCGATGTCGCCGTGGAGTGCTTTGTTGTGCCTGCCGGGCGCGATAATGTCGTGGGATGCAATTTTGTGTCCGGTGGCAGCAGCGTTGCCGTGAGATGAAGCTTTATGCTTGCCGGACGTAGCGTCGTTGCAGCGGACATCCTCGCGCTTGCCAAGAGTGACACTGCCGTGAGATGCGTCCTTGTGCTTTCCGAGGGTAGCGCTGCCATGAGATGTGCCCTCGCGCTGTTCGCTTTTGTCCACAGCGGGCAAGAGTGAAGACGTGTTGCCGGCCGCTTCTCCTGACGACAATGGACACGCATCGGCATCTGGCTGCCTCATATGCTGGGGTTTTTGTTTCATCCGGTCACGCTCCGCGTCGCATTATCTGGCTAGTCCAAGTCATACAGTTCGTTGTCTGAACAAATAATAGGCCATGGGTTCTCATCAGCTCGAGCAAACCCCTCGCAAGCCTCTCAAGTCTACACACCGGCTATACCCGATCATCTCGACAAAGTCCCCTCCTCCCCACCGTTTGCCTGAGTTTCTAAGATTGCTTTATTGTCGGTGTTTAAAGAAACCGCAGGTAGATGGCCTATTCGAAATTCCAACGAGCGAAAACCATCTTAATAAGTCAGGGAAACGATGGGGAGGGTGGGAGAGGCGCAGGATGCATACTAGACGCTGGTACCAAATGCGAGCGGATTCAATCGGGTTGACCGGATACAATCGAGCTGCAATTAAAATGATGATGTCGCGCTCGTCCGCGTTCGTCCGCAATCTCCCGCGATTGTCCGCAATCTCCCACGTTCGTCCGCAATCTCCCGCGATCGTCCGCGTTCACAAAAGAAGGGGTCAACCATGGCAAACGAATATATCGAGTTGCACGCCCATCTGGACGGAGCTATCACACCCGCCATCGCACGTAAGCTGGCGGCAATCCAAGGCACGGACCTCCCCGCATCCGACGCCGAGCTCACGCGCCGCCTCACCGTTCCGGCGGACTGCAAAAGCCTCAATGATTTCCTCGAATGCTTTGCCCTGCCCGGCGCCCTTCTCCAAACGCCCGAAAGCCTCGAGGCATCCGTACGCCTCGTTCTCGAGAACATGGCAAACCAGCATGTTGCCTATGCCGAGCTGCGCTTTGCGCCCCAGCTTCACAACAAGGCTGGCATGACGCAGACAGATGCGGTACGCGCCGCACTCAAGGGCCTCGAAAACTCCCCCATTCCCGCCAACCTCATCCTTTGTTGCATGCGCGGATGCGGCAACGAAACCGCCAACGCCGAGACCATCGATGTCGCCGCGGCGCATCTTACCGAAGACGGGGGCGTCGTGGCACTCGACCTTGCGGGCGCAGAGGCCCTGTTCCCGACCGAAAACTACCGGGAGCTTTTTTCCCGCGCCTGCGAGCTTAAGATTCCGTTCACCCTGCATGCGGGCGAAGCGGCAGGTCCCGAAAGCGTTCGGACGGCGCTCGACATGGGCGCCCGTCGCATTGGCCACGGCGTTCGCGCAGCGGACGACCCTGAGCTTGTCGAATGGCTCGCCCGTCTGGAAACGCCGCTTGAAATGTGTCCCACGAGCAATCGCCAAACGCATGCCATCGAAGATATGGCAGCCTATCCCCTCGCCCGATTTATCGAGACGGGCGTTCGTGTTACGCTGAACACCGACGATATGGCGATCGAAGGCACGACACTCGCAGAGGAGTTCGACTATGCCGTGAACGACCTCGGACTGCGCACCGAACAGATTCCGCAGCTCAACGCTAACGCCATTGACGCCGCCTTCACAAGCGACGCTACGAAACGTGCGCTTCGAACGCGGTTCGGGCTATAATTCCAACGCTCGATTTACTTACATGCGAGCGCTGCCTGCAGGCGAGCGTATTGGCCCAAATAAACCAGTTCTATTTTGACTCTGACGTGGGAGAATCAATGAAAAATGTTTACTTTAATCACGATGGAAGCGTCGACGACCTGGTAAGTCTTCTGCTCCTGCTGCAGGTCCCCGGCATCAAATTTACGGGTGTTTCCGTCGTCGATGCCGATGGCACGGTCGAGCCCGCCTGCGAGGCATCGCGCAAGATCATCGACCGTTTCAACCAGTTCGGCCACAAGCTCGATGTCGCCGCGTCCGATTCGCGCGCACACCATCAGTTCCCCGACGCGTGGCGCACGAGCTCGTTTGCGTTCAATTCGTTCCCCATGCTCAATGAATTTGGCAGTACACCCAAAACGCCCGCTTCGCCGCTGCCCGCGCATCTCGATATGGTCAAGAAGATCAACGATGCCGAGGGTAAAACCACCATCGTGATGACCGGACCGATCTCAGACCTCGCGCGCGCCCTCGATGCCGACCCCTCGATCGAGGAGAAAATCGAGGCGGTGTACTGGATGGGCGGCTCGCTCGATGGGCACGGAAACGTAAACGTCACGGGCTTTGACGGCACCGCCGAGTGGAACGCGTTCTGGGACCCCGAGGCGGTCAAGCGCGTTTGGGATTCGTCGCTCGATATTCATATGGTCGGTCTCGAGAGTACCGAAGAGTTGCCACTCAATGAGGAGTTCCGCGACCGTTTGGCAAAAAACCGCAGGTATCCTGCTATCGACCTTACCGGTCAGGGCTATGCCCTCGTGATCAATTCCGGCGCCGGCTCGGTCTACTACCTATGGGACGTGCTCACCACGATCTACAGCATGTTCCCCGATGTCGTAGAAACCGAGCAGGTTAAAAGCAGCGTGTGCATCGATGGCGCAGCGGCGGGGCGGACGTATCGTGACGAGAACGGGCGCGAAATCACGCTCGTCACACATGCGGACAAGAATCGCTTCTTTGAAATCGTCGACAAGCTGCTGATGTCTGCGGCAGCGCCGCTGTATTAAGGTTTGCGCTTGTACATCCCTTTGCCAGTGTGAACCACTTCACCAGGTCGATGACACAGCCACCTCGACCTTCGCCAAGCAGATAATGCGGATGTTGCGATCGTCAACACGACCCAAACACCGCAAAAGTTCATCCACGACACCCGCACAAACGTAAGTGAGTAGGTTTAGAGCAAGCTTGCGAGTATACACGCCCACTGCAATCTTAAAACCGCAGGTAATTGATTACTCAATTTTCGTCTACTCAAGGGAAGCGCAAAAACCTACTCACTTGCATAGAAGAGGGGCGTCGAGACCATGCAATACGGTCTCGACGCCCCTTTTGTTCGGTTTATTTCGTCCCGATATGTCCATTACGAGTGTTTTCAACCGGGGCATCACGGCGGCACGCCTTACAAGTCGGATCACCATGACGGCGGCGCAACCGTATCGAGCGATAGCTTCTAACAGCATCATCGCATCGGGCGATAACATCCGGCAGCGGCACCACGGCAGCGGCTTCGCGCTCAAGTCAACGCTCTTTTGCAGCAGGTCAATGCTCTTTTACAGCGTGTTAACGCACTTCTACAGCAGCTACAGCAGCTTATCCAAAAAACTCGTACCCTCGTCGTTGCCCGCAACACCAAAGTTATCGAGCACGGTGGCGCCTAAATCGCAACAGGTCGAGCGAAGTCCCAGATCGCGACCGCCCGCAGGCATCGAAGGCGACCAGGCAAGCAACGGCACAAGCTCACGCGTGTGGTCCGTGCCCGTATAGGTCGGATCGTTACCGTGGTCGGCAGTGACGATCACAAGGTCATCGTCATGCATGCCCTCCATGACATGGCCGAGCCTACGATCGAAATCCTCGAGCGCAAGACCGTCACCTTCGGGATTGCGACGATGGCCGTACACCGCATCGAAATCGACAAGGTTGGTAAAGCACAGGCCGCACCAGTCCTCACCCATCACATGGTCGACGTGGTCCATGCCGTCGGAATTGGACTCGTTATGATAGCTCTCGCCAAAACCATGGCCGCAGAGCAGGTCGGACGTCTTGCCGACGGCAATCGTGTCGTACCCCGCGTCATGCAAAAAGTCGACAACCGTGGGACCTGTCGGCGTGAGACCGTAATCGCGACGATTGGCGGTGCGCGTAAAGTGATCTTTGTCGGTGCCCACGTACGGACGAGCGATCACGCGCCCCATGGTGATCTCGGGCCCATTGATAAGCGAACGCGCGTATTCGCAAATGCGATAGAGCTCATCAAGCGGAATCACGTCCTCGTGCGCCGCGATCTGCAAGACGGAATCGCCCGATGTGTACACGATCAGCTCGCCCGTCTTCATCTGGCGCTCGCCGTAGTCGTGAATCACCTGCGTGCCCGAATAGGGTTTGTTGCAGATGATGCCGCGCCCGGAAAAGTCCTCGATCTTTTTGAGCAGGCTCTGCGGGAACCCCTCGGGGAAATAGTCCACATGAAAACGCGCAGGCAGGCACATCATTTCCCAATGGCCGTCGAGCGAATCGTTGCCGAACGAAGTCACCTGCATGCGGCCATATGCGCCAAGGGGGTGCTCGGGCGAGGGAATACCGGCGAACGGTTTGCCCGGACGCGCGGCGTTGAGGCCGATACGCGCCATGTTGGGCAGCTCGAGCGCACGCCCCATGTTGTCAACCCACCACTGCGCCATGTGCCCCAGCGTATCGGCACCAGCGCTTTTGTACTTGGCGGCATCGGGCGCATCGCCCACACCGATGGAATCGATAACGATAACGAGTGCGCGCATAAAACGTTTGTAATCCATATAGCGAATCTCCTCGCGATTACTGCTGGGCGGCTTCTTCGAGAATGGCGACGGAAGCGGAGACGCCGAGACGCGTGGCGCCCGCCTCGATCATCGCATAGGCCTCGGCAAGGCTGTGAATGCCGCCGGCGGCCTTGACGCCGAAGTCGGGCCCCACGGCAGCACGCATAAGCTCGACATCGTGAACTGTGGCGCCACCCGTGGAAAAGCCCGTCGACGTCTTGACGAAGTCGGCGCCGCCCTCGACGGTGAGCTTGCTCGCGAGCGTCTTTTCCTCGTCGGTGAGCAGGCAGCACTCGATGATCACCTTGAGGAGCGCGCCTCCCTTATGGGCGGCCTCGGCGACGGCGGCGATATCCTTGCGCACGACGTCGACGTTTCCCGCCTTGAGCTCGCCGACATTGATGACCATGTCGACCTCGTTAGCTCCCGCAGCGACAACATCGGCGGTCTCAGCAACCTTGGCGGCGGTGGACATGGCGCCCAGCGGGAACCCGATCACCGCGCAGGTCTTAACGTCGGTGCCGGCAAGACCCGCCGACACGCGCGGAACCCAGTAGCCGTTAACGCATACGCTCGCGGTGTTGTAGCACTTGGCCTCCTCGACCACAGCATCGATTTTCTCTGCCGTCGCGTCGGCCTTGAGCATCGTATGATCCATGTACTTTGCGAGCTCTGCCTGCGTAAGTTTCATATCGTTCTCCTTCTATGCTTGGCCGCGGGAATCGTCCATATAGTGGACGCCTTCGGCATTGACGATGGCGAAGAGCAGGGGCTTATGCTCCGGTTCTTGCTCAGTATAGGTGATAGCCTGCGTAAACGTGGCAAGACCGTCCGAGAGCTTGGACTCATCGGTTGCATGCAGCACCGCAACGGTATCGCCCGCGGAGACCGCATCACCGTAGTTCCTAAGAAGCGAGATGCCCGCGCGATGGTCGATGTCATCGTCGAGTGTAAGGCGGCCCGCTCCGAGCTCCGCGCTTGCAATACCCACTTTCTCGGTATCGATTGCGCCGATGAACCCATTGTGCGGGGCGTAAACCTCCAGCGACACCGGAGCGTCCTCAAAGAGCGACGGATCATTGATATAGCGCGCATCACCGCCCTGTGCCGCAACGATCTCGTGAAGCTTGGCGAGCGCAGCACCGTTCGCAAGCACCTCTTTAGCGCGCTTCTCAGCTTCATCGAGCGAAAAACGCCCGGTGAGCGCCGCAAGACGCGAAGAGAGCATGATGCACTCGTGGGTCAGATCGTCCGGTCCCTCGCCATGAAGCGTGGCGATGACCTCGGCGACCTCCATTGAATTACCGATCGCATGACCGAGCGGACGGTCCATGTTGGTGATGAGCGCCTCAACCTTGCGGCCCGCGCCCGTGCCGATGGCAACCATGCTCTGCGCGAGCTTGACCGCATCGGGAACCGTCTTCATGAAGGCACCTGAGCCGACCTTGACATCAAGCAGGATGCAGTTCGAGCCGGCGGCGAGCTTCTTGCTCATAATCGAGCTGGCGATAAGCGGAATCGAGTCAACGGTCGCCGTCACGTCGCGCAGCGCGTAGATGAGCTTGTCGGCGGGAACGAGATTGCCCGTCTGGCCGACGATTGCCCCACCGTGCTCGCGGACGAGCGCAAGGAAATCGTCGCCTGCGATGCTGATATTGAACCCGGGGATGCTCTCGAGCTTGTCGAGCGTGCCGCCCGTATGCCCCAAGCCGCGCCCGCTCATCTTGGCGACAAAGATATGTCCCGGGTCCATAGCGGCAAGAATCGGCACGACGGCAAGCGAGGTTTTGTCGCCCACGCCGCCCGTGGAGTGCTTGTCGACCGTCACGCCCGGCAGGCTCGACAAATCGACGACATCGCCCGAATGCATCATGTGCAGGGTGAGCTGCGTCGTCTCCCCGTCGTCCATGCCACGCAAAAAGATAGCCATAAGCAGGGCGGATATCTGATAATCGGGAATCCGTCCCGCCACATACCCGTCAACGAAGAACTTGATTTCCGCGTCGGTGAGTTTGCCGCCGTCGCGCTTTTTCTCGATGATGTCGTAAATGCGCATGTATACCTACTTTCCAAGATCGGAGGGGCCAAAACCGGCGGGAAGCATCTCGGCGAGTGTGTGCACCTGCGGATGCTCGGCGTCCGCGGCGAGAATGATCTGGAACGTCGCCGGATCACACCACTCCATCATGACCTGACGGCACACGCCGCACGGAGCGCAAATCGACGAGATGGGCTCGTCCTCGGGGCCTCCCACGATGGCGATCGCCTTGAAATCGCGATGCCCGTCGAAGACCGCACGGAAGAACGCCGTGCGCTCGGCACAGTTTGAGGGCGTGTATGCCGCGTTTTCAAGATTGGCCCCGCCGTATACGGTGCCGTCGGCGCAGAGCAGCGCCGCACCCACTGCAAAATGCGAGTAAGGCGTATACGCTCGCTTGCGCGCCTCGATCGCTTGCTTGACGAGCGATATGTTGTCGATTTCCATAGACGGACTCCTTGCTTGATGTTTTATCGGTTGTGTCACCGTGCTGGCTGCACCCGCGTTGATTGCACCCACGTTGGCCATGGTGGGCACGGTGTTAGCTGCACTCACGCTGGTCATGATGGGCACGGTGCTAGCTGCACTCACGCTGGTCATGATGGGCACGGTGCTAGCTGCGCTCACGCTGGCTGCACCCACATCGGTCGTGCACTCACATTGATCGTGCCCGCATTTGCAAAAAGCCCCGCCACGCCGTGCGGAAATGCACGAAGCGCAACGGGGCAACGGGATCAGATGGGAAGCAAAGCCGAAGCCTTAGCGCTGGCCCTTCTCGTACGGGACGCCGTCGGACTCGGGCGCAGAGGACTTGCCGACGAACAGCACGAGTACCACCAGGGTGAGCACGTACGGAAGGCATGCAAGCAGCTGGCTCGGAACGGGCACGGCGCCGCCGCCCAAAAGAACGACGAGAGCCTGAGCCATGCCAAACAGCAGGCAGGCACCGTACGAACCGTGCGGAGTCCATTTGCCGAAAATCACGGCGGCAAGGGCGATAAAGCCCTGGCCGGCAACGGCGGTCTGGGTGAACTGCGAGATGACGGCGAGCGTGATGGACGCACCACCGAAGCCCGCCATAACACCGGAAAGCACGACGCAGATGAAGCGCGTGCGCTGGACGTTGATACCCAGCGTATCTGCGGCGGCAGGATGCTCGCCGACGGAACGAACGCGCAGGCCCCACTTTGTGCGGTAGAGCACGAACCACACGATCAGTGTGGCGATGAGCCCAAGCAAAACGGTGACATCGACGTTGAGGTTCGCCCACGGCGTCCCCTGAAACGCAGACTCGCCAAAGAGTTTGGGAAGCGTATGGATCGAGGGCGACTGTGTGCCGCCGTTCCAGAAGAGGCGCGCAAAGAAGAGGGCAAGGCCCGGGCCAAGAAGGTTGAGGGCGATACCGGAAACGTTCTGGTCAGCCAAAAACGTGACGCTCGCGATGGCGTGAAGCAGCGCCAAGAGACCGCCCGCGATACCGGCAACCAAAAAAGCCAGCCAGGGGTTGCCCGTAAAGTACGAGGTGGCGGCACCCGCAAGGGCGCCGATAGTCATCATGCCCTCGATACCGATGTTGACGACGCCCGAGCGCTCCGAGATAACACCGCCGAGCGCGCCGAACGTGAGCGGCGTGGAATACATAAGCGTGATGCCAACGAGAAGCAGGATGTTAGTGAGCATCGGCTTCCACCTTCTTCTTCTCAAGTTTGTCGGCAAGAAGCGAAACAACGCGCGCGATCGCAACGAAGAACACGATGGTGCCGATCATGATGTTGATGATCTCGGTAGGAGCCCCCACGGTAAGCTGGACGGACTGGCCGCCATAGAGCAGGCCACCGAAGAGCAGACCAGCAGGGATGCAGCCCAGAGGAGAAGAGGCCGCAAGCAGGGCAACCGAGAAACCGTTGAAGCCATAGTTCTCGAACGCAGCGAGCTGCGAGAGGCAGTGCGGCTGGATGCCCGTGATGATGAGCGCGCCGGCAAGACCGGAGATGGCGCCCGCGATGGTCATGGCGAGCACGGTGTTGCGCTCGACCTTGATGCCGGCAAACTCTGCCGCATCGCGGTTGAATCCAACGGCACGGAGCTCAAAACCGAGCTTGGAGCGGTACAGCACGAACCAGATGATGATTGCCACGAGAACGGCGGCAACGATCGCGATGTTCACATCGGTCTTGACGAGAAAGTCGTAGAGCCATGGGATGTTCTGCAGCGTTGCCAGACCCTGGTCAGATAGTTTCCACTGCGGAAGGATCATCGTGAAACTCGACGCGTGCACCATGATGCTCGACGTGGAGTTGGCGCGGTGATACGCGCTGCTCGCGACCACGAAATCGTTGACGTAGAGCATGATCCAGTTGAGCATGATCGAGCTGATGACCTCGTGGATGCCGAACTTGGCCTTGAGCGCACCGGTGATGGCGCCGATCAACGCGCCGCCCGCCACGCCGGCAAGCACCACGATGGGGATCTGAATGGGGGCAGGCAGGTTGAGCTTTGCGCCCACGAGCACCGCAAACACGGTACCGGCGATGTACTGGCCCTCGGCTCCGATGTTGAACAGGCCCGTCTTGAACGCGAACGCGACCGAAATGCCCGTAAGGATAATCGGCGCCGCCTTGATCAGCGTGTTTGAAATGTATTTGGGCTTGGAGAACACGCCGTGGAACAGCGCTGCGAACGACGCGCCCGGGTCGTAGCCCGCAACCGCGAGAAGAATCGCGGCGACGATAAAGCCGCACGCGATGGCGATAAACGTCGCGGTGATCGGCTTTTTGAGAATCTTCTGAAGAGAGGTCACTATTCCTCGCCTCCTGCCATGTAGAGGCCGATGCGCTTCTCGTCGACTTCGCCCTGCTTGAACGTGGCGGCGATGCGACCGTCATAAATGACATCGATGGTGTCGGACACGTTCATGACCTCGTCGAGCTCGAGCGAAATCAAGAGGATCGCGGTGCCGCGGTCACGCTCGGCGATCAACGCCTTCTGCACGTACTCGATGGCACCGACGTCCAGACCGCGCGTGGGCTGGACCGCAATGAGCACATCGGGGTCGTTGGAAACCTCGCGTGCGATGATGACCTTCTGCTGGTTGCCGCCCGAAAGGCCCGCGGTGCGCTCATCGGCGCAGTCGGCGGGACGGATATCGAACTTCTCGATCAGCTCGTTGGCAAAATCATGCATGCGCTTGCGATCGAGCACGCCGTGCGCGCCGAACTCGGGCGTACGGTACTTTTCGAGTGCCGCGTTCTCGGCAACCGTGAACGGGAGCACCAGGCCACGGCGCTGACGATCCTCGTGAATCGTCGAGACCTTGTGGTCGAGCACGTTGCGCGTGGACGTGTTCTGGATCTCGGTGCCGCGTACGCGAATCGTGCCCGACTCGGTATGCGTGAGGTTGGTGATAGCCTCTACCAGCTCTTTTTGACCGTTGCCGTCGATACCGGCGATTCCGACGATCTCGCCCGCGTGCACCTTCAACGAAAGACCCTTGACGGTCTCAATGCCACGCTCGTCTTTGACGTGCAGGTCGTCGATCTGCAGGATGACGTCGCCCGGCTTTGCCGGCGTCTTCTCGACGACCAGATCGACGTGGTGGCCGACCATAAGGTTCGCGAGCTGCTCCTCGTTGACATCGGACACATCGACGACGCCCACATCCTTGCCGCGGCGAATGATCGTGCAGCGTTGCGAGGACGCCTCGATCTCCTTGAGCTTGTGGGTGATGATGATGATCGTCTTGCCCTTTGCGGTGAGCCCGCGCATGATCTCGATCAGGCGCTCGATCTCCTGCGGCGTCAGCACTGCCGTGGGCTCATCGAGAATCAGGGTGTCGGCGCCGCGGTAGAGCGCCTTGAGAATCTCGACGCGCTGCTGCATGCCGACGGAGATATCCTCGATTTTTGCATCGGGGTCGACCTCGAGCCCGTACTCGGAAATGATCTGCGCGACCTTCTTGCGTGCACGCTTCATGTCGAGGATACCCGCAGGTCCGCAGACCTCGTCGCCGAGCACGATGTTCTCGGTCACGGTGAAGTTGTTGACGAGCATGAAGTGCTGGTGCACCATGCCGATGCCGTGCGCGATGGCATCGGAAGGGTTCTTTATCTGCACCTTCTTGCCGTGAAGGTACAGCTCGCCCTCGTCCGCCTGATACAAACCGTACAGCACGTTCATGAGCGTGGACTTGCCCGCGCCGTTCTCGCCGAGGATTGCGTGAATGGTGCCCGCCTCGACGTCGAGATGTACGTGGTCGAGCGCACAGAACGAGCTGAAGGTCTTGACGATGCCGTGCATCTGGACCGCATAGCGCGAATCTGGCTGCATGCCGCTCCTCCCTTTTCCTATCTGTTGGATTGGCTCCGTTTGAGTCGTTCCGCACGTACCCGCCCGATCCGGGTGAACACGTGCGGAACGGCCCGCGTCGGATGCGAACCGTTCCGAAATGTGCGCCTCATATGCAGCGCGAAAGCCCTCTTTAGAGGCTCTTGACGAACTTGTCGAACTTGTCCTTGGTGCCCGGGACGTCGATCTTCTTGTTCTTGATCTGGTCGACCAGGTCGGTAGCGTCGGTGTAGACGGCATCGTCCATGTGCTCGTGATGCGTGGAGATGCCCACGGCGCCGTCGCTCATGCCGAGCTCGATGTTCTTGCCGCCGATCTTCTTGCCGTCCGCAGCCTCCTTGGAGATGGTGATGACGGCCTCGTCGACCTTCTTGAGCGCGGAGGAAAGCATGTTGTCGGGAGCCTGCTCGTACTGGTCCTTATCGACGCCGATGACGAACTTGTTGGCCTCCTTGGCAGCCTCGATAACGCCGTTGCCGCAGTTACCGGCAGCCTGGAAGACGACGTCGCAGCCGTCGGAGTACATCTTGGAGCCTACAGCCTTGCCCTTGGCGGCATCGGTGAAGGTCTCGGTGTACTGCGAGGAGACCTCGACGCTCTTACCCTTCTTCTTGTTGGCGTACTCAACGCCCGCCTTGAAGCCGTACTCGAAGGTCTCGATGATGTCGGACTCCATGCCGCCGACAAAACCGACCTTGTTGGTCTTGGTGGACATAGCGGCGATATAGCCGACGACGAAAGACGACTCCTGCGAACGGAAGGTGACACCGGTGAGGTTCTTCTCGGGCTTCTTGTAGGCGTTGTCGATGATGGCGAACTTGACGTCGGGGTTCTGCTTGGCGGCAGACTCGACGGCGTCGGCCATAGCGAAGCCGATGCCCCAAACGAGGTTGTTCTCGCCGTCGACGGCCTTGTCGAGGTTGGTGGCGTAGTCGGACTCCTGCTTGGACTCGGTGTAGGAAGTCTTGATCTTCGTTTCCTTCTGGAGCTTCTTGAGGCCCTCCCAAGCGAGCTGGTTGAAGGACTGGTCGTTGACACCGCCCATATCGGTAACCATGGTGACCTTGTAATTGCTCTTGGAGCTAGCAGCCGCAGAGCCGGACTTGGCGCCGCTGCCGCCGCAACCGACGAGGCCGAGGCCCAGAACCGTTGCCGCGGACCCTGCGAGACCCAGGAACTGACGACGTGACATGCTTGTGTTCATGCTTTTTCCTTCCGATACATGGTGCATGACTACTATCTTTTGCCTCAGACCATCCTTGAGGCATAAAGACCGAAATGAAATTGGAACCGCTGCCTAGCGCATCGACGTAGAGGCAGATGCGTTTGCTTGCCCATCGCAGGCGACGGACAGGGCGATTTCCATCATCTGACGGAAACCCGTCTGGCGCTCATCGGCGGCGAGGCCTTCGCCCGTCAGCAGGTTGTCGGAAATGGTGAGCAGGCACAGCGCCTGTTTTTTGGCACGCGCGGCGTTCATGTAAAGAGCTGCCGCCTCCATCTCGACGGCGAGAACGCCCATCTTCTGCCAACGCAGGTTGTAGTCGGCGGAATCGGTGTAGAAGACATCGCTCGAAAGCACATTGCCCACGCACATGTTGGCGCCCTTGGCGCGACCCGCATTGACGGCGCGCTCGAGCAGATCGAAGCTTGCGATGGGAGCGAACGTTCCGGGCAGCTCGAACTGCGCGGCGTAGTTGGAATCCGTACAGGCGCCCATGCCCACGACGACGTCTCTGAGGTTGAGATCGGGAGAGATGCCGCCGGCAGAACCAACGCGAATGATCGAATCGACATCGTAGAAATTAAAGAGCTCATACGAGTAGATGCCGACGGAAGGCATACCCATGCCGCCGCCCATGACCGAGACGCGCTCGCCATGGTAGGTGCCCGTAAAGCCGAGCATGTTACGCACGGTATTGAAGCATGTCACGTCTTCCAAGTAAGAATCGGCGATATACTGCGCTCTCAGCGGATCCCCGGGCATCAGCACGGTTTTAGCGATATCGCCTATATGGGCTCCATTGTGGGGAGTCGGGGTACTTGGCATTGCGACGCGGCCTCCTTGCGTTCAGTTAACGGGATTGTTCCGCACTTGTCATTACTTTGCCACTTTGTAACGATTGCGTCTATGCACTCGGCAGCAAATAAACAAATCGTATGCATCCGCTCGTGCATTGTGCATGCACGATTTGTTTTGTAACAAATGCCGCGTGCCTAGCCGCAGGCGGCGACGAGCGCGGTGCCCACCACGATGCAGGCAAGTCCGAGCGCGCCGCGGCGCGAAAGGCGCTCTTTGAATACCACGGCAGCAAATGCGATGGACACGAGCAGCGACAGCTTGTCCACCTGCACGACCACGCTCACCTGGCCCGCTTGGATAGCGTAGTAATAGCAAAGCCATGATGCTCCGGTAGCGATTCCCGATGCGATCAAAAAGGCGAGCTCCTTGCGGTCGACTCCCCTCACCTGACCGAGCTTTCCTTTGCCCCAGACGATTCCCCATGCCATTAAAAGCACGAACATGGTGCGAATGGCGGTGGCGAGGTTGCTCTCCACGCCATCGATCCCGATCTTGGCGAGAACCGAAGTCAGCGCCGCGAACACCGCGCCAAGCAGCGCATAGAGAAGGCTCTTGCCAGCGGTGCCGTCCTTTTCGCCCGCGGCAGGCGCGCTCGCGGACTTTTTTTCGATCATGAAGAACGTGCCCACCGTGGCGATAACGGTGCCCGTCAGCCGCAGGGCGAGATTTCCCGTCTCGCCGAACAGGACGATGGAGATAACGACCGCCATGAGCGTACTCGATTTATCGATGGGTACGACCTTGTTGACGTCACCCATCGAAAGGGCCTTGAAGTAGCAGATCCACGAACCGCCCGTGGCAAGGCCCGAAAGCGCAAGGAACAGCCATGAGCGGGGCGCGATGTTCGCGATGCCTCCCGCCGATCCGACGATCGCCACCATCACCCATGTAAAGACGGCCACCACGCACGTGCGCAGGGCCGTCGCCACATCGGAATCGATTGTCTTGATGCCGCATTTCGCCAGAATCGAGACGATGCCCGCAAACAGCGCGGAGGCAAACGCGGCAATGAGCCATAACTGCATAAGGCCCTCATCCCCTTTGGTTTGCGTCCATTTTAGCCGCTTTACGCGGCGGCGCGTGCCGCGGCGAAGGCGCCATGACAGGCACGTTTATCGAGAGCCTTGATACCGGCGGCCTCAGGCGAAGCGTCTACTTTGCGGCGAGGCTTTCGCGCAGGATGCCGAGCACCTCATCGCGCGTGAGCACGTGGTAGCCGCCCTGCATATACAGCGTTGCATCGGCAATCGCGTCGAGCTTGGACTCGTCGGCACCGAGTTCGCTGATGCTCATGACGCAGCCGATCTCGCGCATCCACGCCTCCATGGCGTCGAGACCCGCTGTCCCGAGTTCCTCGTCCGTCTTGTCCTTGGGGTCGATACCCCACACATTTGCGGCAAAGCGCGCAAATTTCGGCAGACCATAGGGCATGATCAGACGATAGTACGGAAGCGCGACCGCCGCGAGCGTCATGCCGTGCGTAGCGTCGGTCACGGCACCCACCGCCTGCCCAATCATGTGCACTTCCCAATCCTCGGTCTTTCCGCAAGCGATCAGCGAATTGAGCGCCCAGGTTGCCGTCCACATGATGTTGGAACGCGCCTCGTAGTCCTCGGGGTTGGCGACGGCGGCGCGACTCGCCGTGACAAGGCTGCGCATGAGCCCCTCGGCGAGATAATCGCTCGTGTTGTCATCGGTGCCCGAGAAGTACTGCTCGGTGATGTGGTTCATGATGTCGAAGATTCCCGCGACCATCTGGTAGCGCGGCAGCGTGTACGTGAACTCGGGGTTGAGCACGGCAAAACGCGGAGACAGGCGCTCGTCGGCAAAGACCTTGCCGATCTTGAGGCCGCGCTCGTGATTGGTGATGACCGAACCGCGGTTCATCTCGGAACCCGTGCCCACCATGGTGAGGACCGATCCCAACGGCACGATCTCCATGCCGGCAGCGGGCTCCTCATAACGGTCGAAGTACGCATCCCAAGGGTCGACATCGGCAGGAAGGTTGACGGACGCGGCAAGCGCTTTGGAATAGTCGATGCACGAGCCGCCGCCCACGGCGAGAATGAAGTCGATGTCGTTTTCGCGCGCGATGCGCACGCCGTCGCGCAGCTTCTCGATCGTGGGGTTGGGCATGACGCCGGCGTCCTCGACAACGGTCTTGCCTGCAGCCGTGAGCGCAGCGATTATCTGATCGTAGATGCCGTTTTTCTTGATGGAGCCGCCTCCGTACACGAGCTGCACGGTTTTGCCGTAGCGCTCGAGCTCCGATGTCAGCGACGCCATCGCGTCCTTGCCGAAGATAAGCTTGGTCGGGTTGTGGTACGTAAAGTCACCGAGCATGATGGTTCCCTTCATTCGATCGGTTCTGACGAATTTTATCGGTTGGTTCTGACTGGTTGGTTACAATTGCGTGCATTGGCTTGAGCCGGCCTGCATCGGGTTGCGCGCTTTGGCTTGAGCCCGCCTGCACTGGATTATGCACCTTGCGCGCCTGCGCGTTTACCGGCGCACGCCTTCTCGCTAGCGCTATCTCTCGGGGGCATCGAACGCATCGGACACGCCGGGCGTTTCGGACGCATCGGAGTAGAGCGCGTCGTAAATCGCCTGCAACTTGCGATCACGCTCGGCGGTTTTCTCCACCGCGGTATCGCCCGGATACTCATAGAAGCCGTGCCCGGTCTTTACACCGAGCTCGCCCGCCTTGTAGTGCGCGTCGAGCAGCTCGGGGATCTCGTGACCGTCGGCCAAATCGGGCATGAGGTAGCTCGCGATATGGTCGAACGTGTCGAGCCCGCCGAAGTCGACGGTTTCGAGCGGACCGAGCGCCGCCCAGCGGAAGCCCAGACCGTATTTCATGACCGCATCGATATCCTCGACCGAAATCACGCCATCTTTTACCAGCTTGAGCGCCTCGCGTAGCACGGCGAGCTGCAAGCGGTTGGCGGCAAACCCGGGCACGTCCTTTTGAACGATCGCGGGCTTCTTGTCGACGGCGAGCGCGAGGTCATAGATGGTCTGGGCGACCTCGTCGGAGGTCTGGTCGTTGCGGATGATTTCGATAAGCGGAATCAGTGTGGGCGGGTTGAACCAGTGCATGCCCAAAAAGCGCGCGGGATCGGCAACGGCCTCCGCCAACTTGTTGATGGAAAGACCCGATGTGTTGGTGCAGATGATTGCATTTGCGGGCGCAAGCTCGGATAGCCTGCGGTAGAAATCGAGCTTGATGTCCAGGTCCTCGGTGATGCTTTCCACGAGCACGTCGAAGTCGGTGAACGCGCTGTCTGCAGTGGTGTAGGCGATGTTGTCGCGCTGCTCGGCGGAAATGAGCCCGCGCGCACGGTCGAGCGTCTCCTGACGATGGTTCCAAAGCGTCACCTCGTAACCAAACGAGGCAAACCGGTCCGCCATGCTGTAGCCCATGGTTCCGGCACCTGCGATCGTGATTTTGCGAATGTCCCTAACGTTCATACGCCGCTCCCAGCTGAGGTCATGGTTGATCTTTCTGCATGCGCGCACGAGTTTTTGCACGCCGCTACAGCAACTATAGCCCTATCGTCCCGGGCGGACGCAGAGGCGTGGGCACGCGTCATGAGCTCGGGCGAGGATGAGCGCGGCGGCAGGGTACATTGCAGACGGGCGCGGCGGCAGGGTGCATATTCCAAGTGGTTGGGCGGAGGTTGCGCGCCAGGGCGGATATCATGCAGTCGGGCAGGCGTTACATGCTCGAACGCATGCTCCAGATGCGCTCCATCGCAGCAAGGTAATCGTCCACGCGACGTGCTTTGCGAACGGCGCGCAAGACCTTTTGCGGCTCCGCAAAATTGCACGCGGCGTACGACCACCACTCTTTCATGCGAAAAACGGCATTGCCGCCCATATCATCCCTGTAGGCAGCAAACAGTTTATCGTGGAATTGCCGCAGCTCATCGAGCGTGAGCTTGGCGCCTCCCCTGATCTCGCGCGCAAGAGCCGGATCGGCGAGCATCCCGCGCCCGATCATCACGTGGCGCGTATTGGGATACGCCTGCGCAAGCGCGTCCATATCGGAAACGCAGCAGATGTCTCCGTTGTATGCGACCGGAAACGGTGCGCGCTCGAGCGCCTCGCCATAGAGCGCACGGCGTGGCGTCCCCGTGTACTTGTCCTTTTGCACACGCGGATGAACGATGAGCTCCGCGAGCGGGAACGCGGAGAAGATGTCCAGGAGTCGCTCGAACTCGTCGTCGGATTCCACGCCCAAGCGCGTCTTTACCGAAACCGGCAGAGACGAGCGAGCACAGACGTCCTGCAAAAACGATTCCAACGCATCGGGGTCGCGCAAAAAGCCCGAGCCCTTGCCCTTGGCGACGACCGTTCCCGACGGACATCCCAGATTGAGGTTGACCTCGCGGTACCCCATATCGGCAAGCACGTGAGCCGCCCAGACGAACTCATCCGCACATTTGGTGAGCAGTTGGGGGATAACGTTGAGCCCTTGGTTGTTGGCCGGGTCGATCTCTTTGAGCGCCTTGCCTCCAAAGGTGCTGCCCACGCGCGGGGGCGGCAAAAACGGCGTGTAATAGCGGTCGAGCGCGCCGAAGCACTCCGCGTGCACGCGCCTGAACGTATGCCCCGTGACTCCCTCCATGGGAGCAAGCGACAGAATCACATGCGTCTCCTTGTCATGTTGTGTTGCGCGTGGGTCGCGAGGCTTACACGCGGGTCGCCATGCGGGTCGCGATGCCTATGCACGGGTCGCGAGGCTTACGCGGGTCGCGATGCCTGCGCCACGCCCAAAAGCACGAGCGGCGCAGCCTTCGACAGCTGTGCCACGCGCGTCGCGAGGCTTACGCCACGCCCAAAAGCACGAGCAGCGTGTGGACGATAAACGACATGATCCATGCAACCGTGACCTGCAGGGCAAAGACCGCGACGGCATAGCGCCCGCCCAGCTCGGAGCGGACCGTGGTAATCGCCGCGACGCAGGGCGGGTACAGCAGCACGAACACCAAAAACGCAAAGGCAACACCCGGGGTAAACAAGGTTGCGAGCACGGCCGGCGTCGTCGACCCGAGCAGAACCGTAAGCGTCGAGACCACGCTCTCCTTGGCGATAAGACCGCACACGAGCGCCGTCGACGCGCGCCAATCGCCAAAACCGAGCGGTGCGAAGATAGGCGCGATCAGCCCGCCCAGACCGGCAAGCATGCTCTGCGACTGGTCGGCAACAACATTGAAGCGCACGTCAAACGTCTGCAAAAACCAAATCACAACCGATGCGGCAAAGATAATCGTGAACGCCTTGGTCACAAAACCCTTGGCCTTTTCCCACGCAAGCTGCAGCGTGGTCTTGGCGCTCGGCATGCGATAGTTCGGCAACTCCATAATGAACGGCACGGGCTCGCCCTTGAACGCGGTGTGGTTGAGAATCACGGCCACGACCATGCCCACGACGATGCCGAGCACGTACAGCAAAACCATCGCAGGCGCCGCCATGCTCCCAAAAAATGCAGCGCAGAGTAGGCCGTATACCGGCAGCTTTGCCGAACAGCTCATAAACGGCGTGAGCATGACCGTCATCTTGCGGTCGTGCTCGGAGGGTAGCGTGCGCGTGGACATAATCGCCGGGACGCTGCAGCCGAAGCCCACGAGCATCGGTACGAAACTGCGGCCCGAAAGACCAAAGCGACGGAGGAACTTGTCCATCACGAACGCGACGCGCGCCATGTAGCCCGAGTCCTCGAGCAGCGACAGCAGCAAAAACAGCACGACGATGTTGGGCAAGAACGAAATGACGCTGCCGACTCCGGCGAGCACGCCGTTGACGACGAGCGAGCGAATCACACGGTTGGTGCCGAACGCTTTAAGCCCGATTGCGACTTCATTGATTCCCAGGGCAACGAGCTGTTCGACGATGCCCTGCAGCCACGCGCCGACCACGCCGAACGTCAGCCAAAACACGAGGCCCATAATCACGATGAACGCGGGCACGGCGGTGTAGCGTCCGGTGAGCACGCGGTCGATCGCGATGGAGCGCTTGTGCTCGCGACTTTCGTGCGGCTTGACCACGCACGTGGCGCACACGTCCTCGATAAAGGTGAAGCGCATGTCGGCGAGTGCCGAGAGACGGTCGCTCCCCGACTCTTCCTCCATCTGACAGATGATGTGCTCGATGCCATCGAGCTCGTTTTTGTCGAGGCCGAGCGCCTTGATCACGAGTTCATCGCCCTCGACCAGTTTGGTTGCGGCAAAACGCACGGGAATCGCCGCGGCCTTGGCGTGGTCTTCGATGAGGCTGCAGATGCCGTGGATACAGCGGTGCAGCGCACCGTGGTCGGGACCCGCCGGGTCGGGCGAGCAGAAATCGATGCGCCCGGGGCGCTCCCCGTAGCGGGCGATGTGCATCGCGTGCTCCACGAGCTCGTCGATGCCCTCGTTTTTAGCGGCGGAAATGGGGACGACCGGCACACCGAGTTCGCTTTCGAGCTTGTTGACGTCGATGGTGCCGCCATTCGCCGTGACCTCGTCCATCATGTTGAGGGCGATGACCATGGGGCGGTCGAGTTCCATGAGCTGCAGCGTAAGATAGAGGTTGCGTTCGATGTTGGTGGCGTCGACGATGTCGATGATGCCGTCGGGCTGCACGTCGAGGATGAACTGGCGGCTGACGACTTCCTCGCCCGTGTAGGGGCTCAGCGAGTAGATGCCCGGCAAGTCGGTGACCGTCGCCTCAGGATGGTTGCGAATCTGTCCGTCTTTTCGGTCGACGGTGACGCCCGGGAAGTTGCCGACGTGCTGATTTGAGCCGGTCAGACGATTGAACAGCGTGGTCTTACCGCAGTTTTGGTTGCCGGCGAGCGCGAAGCTGATGGGCTGACCCTCGGGGATGGCCTTTTTGGTGCGGCGGGGATGATAGCCCTCGCCGAGCGCGGGGTGCGCGGTGTTGCCCGTGCGCGGAGCCGTGCGCGGGACGGTGTCGGTGTCGTGCACGTCCACGAGCTCGATCTTCGATGCGGTGTCGCGGCGGAGCGTGAGCTCGTACCCGCGCAGGCGGATCTCCATGGGGTCGCCCATGGGGGCGTACTTCATCATGGTGACCTCGGTGCCAGGCGTGAGGCCCATGTCGAGAATGTGCTGGTGCAGCGCTTGGTCGTCCGATGCGACCGATGCGACGACGGCGTCTTTGCCGATTTCCAACTCGTCGAGTTTCACGCGAGTCCCCCCTCTGGAATCGCTGAAGTGGAGCTGCCGCGTAGCGGATTGCGAGCGTTGCGTACCTCGCGGCACGTGGGCGTTGCGCACTGCGCGGCGCGTGAGCGGTGGGCGTTGTGCGGCACGCGGGCGGTGGGCGCAGGTGGGCGAGCGCGCGGTGGGATGCGAGTGCAGGGCGGACGCGAGGTGCGGGCGCGTGACGGGGTGCAGGCGACCCGTGAGCGCGGGCAATTCGCGGACGCGGCGGCTCCAGTTATCTTGAGTTAACCTTAGCGCGGAGAGGAACGTAAAGCAAAAGTTTGCGCAGGTTAACCTATGCGAGCAGGCTTGCAGATGGACATCCCATCGCCCCATGCTGATAGGATAACGACGGGGCGCGCATTCGCTTAAAACACGAAGTCAAGGCACCCATCGCTTTCAGCCACTTCACCTACTTTTGGTAGCCTACCCCGCCTATTCCACGGGTTATTTTTGCCACGCACCTGCCCATACATCGGTACCGCTCAGTCAAAAGATTAGAGCAGAAACTCGTTCATCGGAATCGTGCGTGCCTCGCGCGCATCGGGCGCAGCGATGGCCTCGGCGGGGTGACCAACGACGAGCATGTGGTAGGGATATATTCCCTCGGGCAGGGCAAACCGCTCGCACGCGACTTCGGGTTTGAAATGGCAGACCCAGCAGGTTCCCAGCCCAAGCTCCGTTGCCTGCATCATCATCTGATCGCAAACAATGGATGTATCGATGGGACTTGCATTCATTTGATCGTAGGGGCGCACCCATGCATCGTCTGTTTTTGCGCAAACGAGCAGTACAAGCGGAGCGCCGAAAATACTACCGTCGCGCGCAAACCGCGGCTGGCAAGCGGCTGTGTTCTCAAGTTGCTCGGGTGTATTGCATACGAGCACGCGTACGGGGTGGTTGTTGCACGCGGTGGGTGCAATGCGTCCCGCTTCGAGAATTTTATTGATATCCGTCTCGCTTACCGGCTCATTGGTGAACTTGCGGCACGAAAAACGCTTGCACGTGAGGTCTGCATATGACATGGTTGGATTCCTTCCGTCTTTAGGTTTTTACCTATAGGTACCCATTGCTTAGAATTCCGATATCTTTCACCTACTCCCCAGCGTTTCCCTGAGTTTCTAAGATTGCTCTAAAACCTGCTCTCAACAAAACCGCAGGTAGATGGCCTATTCATAATTTCAACCAGCAAAAACCATCTTAATAAGTCAGGGAAACGGTGGGGAGAGAGGGAGAGTAAGGAAAAGGGGGCAGACTCGCAACTGCGGGCCTGCCCCCCTTTGCAAGGTACTATGTTTCGCTCGCCATTTACTTCTTGCCATGGTTAGCCCATAGACATCGGCAATGAGGATCAACCCAATTAACCCACCGTTGGTTTCCGAGCAGGGTTAACCCACAAGCAATGCCATGGCGAAAAGCCGTGGGGGCGTCAACCTGGCAGATTAACGCCCCGGAGCAACAAACTGGCCGAGATTACTCCTCGGAGGCCTCGGCGGCCTTGCGGCTGCGGATGAGGTGCGCCACGCCGATGACGAGCATAGCACCGCCGGCAACCCAAGTGAGGGTCACGCCGTTAAGACCGGTGAGCGGGAGGCCGGAGCCCTTCTTGTTCTTGACGGTGAGGTTGACGGTACCGTTGTCAAAGCTCGGGTCAACGACGAGATCGGAACCGCTCTTGCTCGTGGTGACGGTCAGATTGTTGTTGCCTTCCTTCTGATCGAGACCCTCGGCCTTGATAGTGAAGGTGAAATCGGGCAGGGTGTTGTAGCCGTCGAGCGTGTGGGTCTCCTGAACGGTGTAGGTGCCAGCGTCGAGGCCTTTGACGTTGATCTCGCCTTTCTTATTGGTCTCGAACTCATAGGCGTGGTCGCCAAGAGAACCGTCCTCCTGGACGTACTTGGTACCAGCGCCCTCGTCAGCGCCCGTCGCCTGGATGGTGAACTTGACGCCCTCGAGCTTGGTCTGCTCGTTAGCGGAGTCCTCTTTGACGAGCTTGAGCGCGTAGGTATAGTCGCGGACGGTGTCGGGGGTGGACTCGCCCTTGCCCGTGCTCATGGGGTTGTTGGAGTAGATGAGCTTGACGGTGTTGGGGTTGCCCTGGCCGCCGACGGTGACCTTCTGAGCCTTAGTCGCGTCGAGCTTGGCGGTGTAGGTAACGACAACCTTGGAGTCCTTGGTGATATCGACACCGGCGCTCTTGAGGTCGTTGAACTTGACCGTCAGAGTGTTGTTATTGTTCGTGGTGTCGTAAGCAACGGTGTACTTGCTCGCATCGACCTTCGTGCCGTCGATTTTAACAGCAACAGAAGAAGCATCGGCCGTGAGACCCGCGGAGAGCTCGTCGTGGAACTCATAGTAGTAGGTGTCGAACGTGGCGACGTTGTCGGCAACGGTGCCGGTCAACTGGTACTGGACGTTCTGGCCCATCTGGGAGTCGCCCTTGTCTGCCCAAACGCTACCAGGCTTGTCGTCCTTGATCTTCTTGTCGACCGTGGGGATGCTGGTCTTCTCGGTGATCCTCACTCCATCACCGCCGACAACGGCGAAAATCGGCGAGGTGCCGGTGTTCTTCTTGTTCGCCGTCGTCTGGCCGATGGTGGAATCATCGGTCAGGAAGAGGTAGTAGCCGTTGCTCTGAGCGGTAAACCACTCCCCTGCCTTAAACGAATCACCAGTCGGCGTAACGCTGCCCTTGACCGCCTTGGCGATCTTGTTGAGAACGTGGTCCTTATCGACGCGCGTAGACGTGGTGGTGTCCGTAACGTTCTTGGACAGGTAGTCGGCAACATCCTGGGCAGAGGAATCGTTCGTGATGCCGGAGCCGTTAATACCCGTGAGCACACCGAGCACAGCCGTCTTGGCTGCATCGCTCGCCCACTCGACGTTGGAGACGACCTTGCCGCCGTTCTGGTAGGCGACATCGGCCTTGAAGATCTGGTATGCCTTGAAGCTCGTCGCGCCGTTGTTCCATGCCTGGTTGATGACGATGGAGTTTTCATTTGGGTCATCGCCACCATCGCCGTTCTCATTGCCGCCGGCAAACGCTGCCACCGGAGCCATGATGCCGCCAAAGCCCATGGCGAGCGAAAGGCCAGCGGTCACCGCCAGACGCGCTACGTTCTTGTTCATCTTCATTTCACGTATCTCTTTCTTGTGTTCTCTTTTGTACGTATGTACAAGCTTTCCTACGCTTTGCATATGTCTATCTGTCTACGTCTCGCCCCGCTCTCTGTGGGAATGCCAGCTAGCCTTTATGACTGCCACCTCCCCGCTTGATCAGGAGCGCCACCGCAAGCGCCGCCACTCCGGCGAGCGCCACGACGCCGACAACAGCCATTGCTTGATCACCGGTCGCAGGCATGAACCTGCGGATGATGTTGGGAGGAGTAACGGGCGGCACGGGAGGCGTGGACGGCGTGTTGACAAGCGATGCCTCGACCGTGCCCGTCTGCGCGTCGGCAGAATCCGCACGCAGGGGTTTTTCGGCTGTAATGGTGAACTTGGGTTTTGCCGCGGCAACCTGCTTGACGTCGAGTCCCTCGATGGCAATCGTGATTGTACGCGAACCGCCCATGCGCTCGTAGCCCTTGGGCGCCTCGAGCTCCTCGACCGTGAGCTTGCCCGAGTCCACACCCGAGACGGTAACCCGTCCGTCCGCGCCCGTGGTAACGGAGGCCTTACCGTCCATCTGCCACGCGCCGTGGGCGTTAAGCGCGCGCCCGCGGTCGTCGATGATGCGGAGCTTGGCGCCCGCAAGCGGTTTGTCGCCATCGCTGCCGCGCTTGGTGAGCACGAGGTCCCACGTGTAGGCGGTGGCGTCGTCGGAGGGCGTACGGGTAAAGCCGGCATCGCCCGACTGGTCGGCAAAAGGCGAGCGCGGATAGCGCAGGTAGACCTCGTTGGGGTTGCCCTTTGCAGTGCAGTGGTTAGCCGATGTGCCGAGCGGTGCGTCGTAGACCACGACCACACGGGTGCCGGTAGCAAAGGCATCGGTCCCGAGAGCGGCCACCAAGTCTGCCGTTCGCACGGTGAAGGTGTTGTTCTGCGTGTTCACGCGCACCGTGGAGCTTTCGGTGATGTCGGTCCAGCCTGCAGCGGCATCGGTTGCAGCGATGCCGCCCTTGGTCGTCACGGCGTTGAAACCGCCGGCGGTACCCGGAGCCACGTAAACACGCGCGCTCTGTACCACGCGCGAGGGGTCGAGTCCGACGCTCATGGTATCGACGAACTGCACATGGTAGGCATCGTAGGAGGTGAGTCCCGCGGGGACCG
>OGDF01002277.1_pt1 | contig 26463 bp, 12 predicted proteins | sample 1570141 | NCBI WGS metagenome assembly OGDF01 (sample SAMEA4370581, study PRJEB24528) | human gut metagenome | reverse complement strand
TGGATTTTCGAGGACATAATTGTAAATTTGCCGCTCTTGTTCATTTGTCGGCACTCACATTATGCTGAGGAATGTCCTGAGCAGCACTGGCGGCATTCAGTTGGTTACGATAGATATTGATACGCAAATCAACTTCACCGCCGATGAATTCTGGCTCTCGAAGACCATAGGCTTTGACTTTTCCCATGATGCGCGGAATACCACTGCCCCAATGCTCAATAAGAGATGTAAGAGGTATACTATTATGTATGGCGAGTAAGCCAATCCAAAATAATACCAACGTATGGCATTTTGGGTGATTCCTGTTGATATTTTTCTAACTCCCGTCGGCAAGATTCTTTAATATCGCCGGTGGGATGTTTGGCGACAAAGACCCGAAGGTATGCAGTTAAGGCGGCCTTTCTGTTTTCCGGGATGCGTCTTTCTGAGCAGTTTAGATTGAGAGTATCACAGAGGTCTTTCTTAATAGCATCGTCAGAGGCAGTTATTTCGCCATTGGATAGATATTTGAGAGAAGATAATGTATCTGATTTTAATGGATTGACGCTTAAAGGAGCATTTTTGCGATGTGCATCGCAGGATTTTTCTTTGTCATTGTGAGCATCACGATTTCCATTACATACAGCAAGCATGTTCCGATAATCTAAGGCTTTCTCTTCAGAAGTGGCACTCTGTGGGTCAATATGCTCAATCGTTGCTTTCTTTCCTTTTTCTGGAATTCGACACATGCAATAAGCACAAATACACCCTTGCTCCTGAATTAGACGATTCAGAACTATAGTATAAACATCGATGGGAGTTCCATCGGAATTACTTTTTCCTGAGGGAGCACCATGCATATCTCGGTAGGATGCATTAGGCTGTTGTTTGTATTTCGTAAGCTCTACAGGCTCAATACCTTTATTGATTTTAATCATAGTTAATCCTCAGCGATTCTCCAAATCGAAACGAACTTCACACTCTGTCAACTTTGGATCGTTGGGATCAACAGTTTCTTTCAGATACTGAAGAATTTTAGATGCTTCTTTAAGGTTGCATTCGATGGCGCTATCGAATGCTTCAAATGCTCTTACAACATTTTCGGGACGCTCAGTGGTATGCATTACGCTATGCAGAATTCCGTTGGTATCCCATCCATGCACATTATAGGGTTTAACGATTACATCGTCATTTTCCTGCTTCAGACCGAAAAGATTGTAACTGTCATCTACTTCGCTTATCACTTGAGGAGAATGCGTTGTGATGATAAATTGAATGTTCGGAAAAGTACTTTTTAATGCACCGAGAATTTTTCGCTGCCAAGAAGGGTGCATATGAAGTTCAATCTCATCGATGAGTACAATACCTTCTCCCTCAAGTGGATTGCTGCGAGAAGGGTTAGCCAGAGCAATACGACGAGCTAAGTCACCAAAGAGAGCGAGGGTACATTTCTCACCATCAGAAAGATTATCAACGCGCATTTCTAGTCCATTCTTCTTGACTGTCATGCGCAGGGGACTACGTTTAACTTTTAGGTCGGAGACATTATCCAACATAGAACAGACAGCTGTGCGGACACACCCTAAAGAAACATCCTCATAATCGAAATTTTTGGTTTCTGTTTTTGTTTCGTTTTCGATGTCTTCCTGATTGCGAAACCACTCAAAAAAGGAACGAAAATCCAATTCATTCTCGCTGGCTCGCTCTAAAGCTGCCAGCTGCGAAAATTCATGATTGGTACGAATTCTAAGAGGAATGTCAAGGACGGAACGATTGGTTCCATAATTGACGAAAATGGGCATATTGTTTTCTGATCCCTCAGAGAGATAAGTTGCTGTAAATTTTTCAACAAAAGCATCGTATAAATCCTTGTATGGAATTACTCGTGGTGCTTTTCCGGGCTTGGCTTTAATATAATCTTTTCTTAAAGACAAGGTTTCACCAGCCAGGCTGAAATCAGCACCAAGGTTCATCATTCCAAAGCCAGCATGAACAGATTCTGTATTTAAGGAGCGGAAAGCAGTTCCCTGAGTGTTGCTTAAACGGTTCAAAACTGGCCACATTAAATAATTAATGGCTGTCAGAACGGTTGATTTGCCAGCACCGTTTACACCGAAAAGGACGGTGCTTTTTCCCTGCAAATCAAATTGATGTTCTCTATAGCCCTTGAAGTCATGCACATAGAGGCTTGTGAGTTTCATAGGAAATCCTCCTTGTAATGGTAATTCAATATTACCATGGGTAGGCCAAAAATTCAACAAAAAGAAGTAGAGGAATTACATATAGAAAGTGTTTCAGTCAGATTGATGTAGGAACTGAGAGCAAGTACCATAGCTTGTGATGTAAACTCCCTTTTGCGCGCGTGTCATAGCCACATAAAGCAGACATTTTTCGGATGTGATGGATTCTTTTTCGGAGATTGGATCCATGTGATTGATGGCAGCAGCTAGAGGAACAACGCGGTGATTGAGGGCAGCAATAAAGACGTATTTGAATTCGAGCCCCTTCACACGATGCATGGTTGCGACACGAATTCCATCAAAGTTTCGATTGTCAGGTTGATTCCGTTTGATTGCGTAAGAACGGATGCCGGCCTTTGTCAGCAGGGACAGATAATCGTTTGCAAGGTTCTTTGTACGCGCAACGATGCAAATCTCCTTTAGCAAAATACCAGAATTTTGTAGCTTCCGGATTTCAGTATAAATGAAGTTGAATTCTGCGTTTGCATCCGGGAAATTCCGAATGATAGGAGGTTCTCCGTGGGTCAAAGATTGGCATTGGGTTCCGCTATCGGTACTTTCATCCAAATCGTCAAAAGAGAGGCCCTCTAAGAAGGAGAATGCACTATGCCGAATCTCCTCTGTGGTGCGATAGTTGATCTTTAAAATACTGCTTCGGCCGCGGACATTGATACCGCATTTCGATAAGATAGGCCGATTCCGATAGATCCTCTGATGCGCATCACCCACGATAAAAAGATCGTTTGCGTGTTCCGGGCCGGCCAGAGCACGAATCAGGCGATATGTGTTATCGCTTAGATCCTGTCCTTCGTCTACAATGATATGGGTATACTGCGACTTTACACTGCTGCCCTGTAAAAGTTTTGTGCACTCATACATGGCAGTATTGATGTCGCGGATCTGATGCTCTTTCATCAGATTTTGGTAGTTGTCCAGAACCTGCCATACAAGAAGCCTCTTTCTGCGGTCCAGCCGTGTGCCGCGGCCGTTTCGGGAGGCTTTCAGATATTGGTCACGCGTAATCGCTTCCTGTGAAATTACGACCCGATTCCATTCTTCCTGATAAAAAGAAACGTCGTAAGGCAGTTCCGTGTTTGCAAGAAAGAGCGCCTTTTCCCATATAGGAGCCAAGGCGTCATCGTAGCCGATCTGGAAAGAAAAGCCGGACTCGCGCATAAAGCGGCTGACCCATGCGTCAAGATGAATGACTTCAATTTTGCGTAGTTCCTCGATCGAGCAGATCTTGCGGAGATTTTCCTGAATATCTGCGGCGAGGTTCGCCGTATAGGTCGTAAAAAGAATACGCTGCTGCCCGGTGCATTGAGATGCCAGATATTTAGCGCGGTGCAGAGCGACAACCGTTTTTCCCGTTCCTGCACCACCCAGAACACGAACAGGGCCAGAGTAATTTTTCTGCGTCAGATTTCGCTGAGCCGGATGTAAAAAAACACGCCATTTTTCAAGCGGTGCAGCCATGATGCGGCGCAGTTCATCTTCCCCTTCCACGACGACAAAGGACCGCATGGTAATGGGCTGTTCCAATGCTGCCGACAAATCCTGTGCTGCGGGAGAGGTATTGCATTCTTCGTTGGCAAGTTCCAGAACTTCTTCCATGGAAAAGCCTTCTGCAAGCCAGGCGAGATATTCGTATGCATCTGCCGGGAAGGAAGATCGCGCCTGATAAAACTGTTCTTTTGTTTCAAAGCTGCGGACATAAGGCAGCAGCGCTTCAGGAACACTCAGCCGAAGCAGATCCGCGTCTTTGAAAGCAGAAAACAGAAGCGGCTGACTGTGTGCCGCGATCGGTTCGGAAACCGTTTGTACATCAAAAACCTGAAGTGAACCGGTGTTCGGGTTTACTTCACAGCGTTTTCGGGCGGCCCACTGGTAGGCCTCATCGTGATGATCGACCCATAAAAGCAGATAAACTTCGGATTGACGAACGACAATGCCGCGGTAGGTATCATCGATACGAATGGAATATATTTTTTTATCGATACAAGAGTTTATCTTTTCGTAGTGAATTCCCGGCGAAGCAGGGTCATTCCGGAATTTGTTGACAAGTTCGGTAACTTTTCCCTGCACCTGACGGGGAAGGTGTGCAAAGGCCGTCAAAAAATCAGCGGAAATTGCAACTTTTGCAGTTGTCATACGTTCTTTCCTCCCAATAGATTGCTTAAATCAAGACCAGATAGATCGGCTGCGGTGTATATTTTCCAGCCGAGATGCTCCATCTTTTCTCGATCAATGGACTGTTCAAAAGTCATAAATCCCAATTTCTTGTCCGGCCAAGCAATTTCAACCGTTGCGATGACATTTCCATCTGCACCAGCTGCCTCAAATCCAATGAAATCTTCAGCAGGTGCTGGGATACCGCTTTTCTGTGCCAAGGCAGCGAATGCTTTCGCATCTTCGTCAAATAGCAATTCACCGATGGAATTCCATCCGGAATCGGGTGTGGAAGAGGCTTCCGCCGAAGAACAGCTGCTCTGGGAAACAGGAAGTGCGAGATAGTCCATGCGCCTGAGCCCGGTAGAAGAAACGGCAGCAAATTCTGAGGCAAACTGCATCAGATTGAAAAACTGCCAGAAACCGTTCCACTCCGGTTCGTATTTATCTGTGCGGCTGTTCTTGTCATCGTTCAGGACGGCAAAGACGGTAACAGCACCATCTGCTTTCATGGATGCAGCGGAAATGCCTGCATAGAGAGCCAGATGAGAATTTACAGCACGAGGGACCCACGCTCCATAAGCGGTCAGCCCAAAGCGGAAACTGGAATCTGTAAAATGCAGTTGATCGTTCACATCCTGAAAGACCTGATGCCATTGATCGAATGCCGCATTGTTCTTGATGAATGCCGGATACAGCAGAGAAAGTGCATAAGCGTGTGCCTGTGCGTGGAAGATCGTTTCGGCATCCGGCAGATTCAGGTAGGCAATCAAGAGGTCAAACGCAGAAAGCTTTGCAGGATCAAGTACCTCTGCATGGAGCTTTCGTACTTCGGAACGGTACATCACCTTGCCGAGCGGCATTTTTTCGACCGCTAAAACAGAAGTGGCGTAATCCCCCTGCGGGGTAAAAACGTTCTGAACATCCTTAAAACTCAGGGACCAGACCCGGAACTGCCCACTGCGGCGGAGTGCTTCACGTTTGATGGTGTCATCGGAAACGATATCCTTGTGGTATAGGAAGCCGTCCGTAAACACCGCTAGGGGCTTGTGTCCGGGCGCGGCTACAGGCCAGAACACAAAATCTGGTTTACAGGGAACGGATACACCGTTGCTTGGACCCAGTGAAACCTGAGGTTCAAGTTCCCAAGCAGAGTGCTTCAGTTTGAGATAATAACTGTGTTTTCCGTTTCTTACGGTGTCACTGATATTTGCAGCACCAACTTTTAGACGGATCGCTTCCCAAAAGCGCGATTCCAATTCGCTTTCAAACAGCGGGTTTACAGGAATACTGCTGATCATATCGATTTTTTGGATATGGTCTTTACCGGAAAGAATCGTTTTCAACAGCCGAATGGCAGTTGCACGCGAAATATTACCGATCTGCTGGCTCTGGCGATACGCATATAGGCAATGATAGCAGCCGTCCTTCTGCGGATCGTCTTTGCAGGAGCAGGTTTCCATAACATGAAGGGCTTTTTCAAAAATCTGAATCAAAGAATCTTTTTCATGCATCAACTGCTTCAGATATCCCGTGCCGCCGGGAACCGAATCGTAGATCACGAGATACTGTTTGCGATAGTCGGCATCCGGGACGGGTACTTCGCTGACAGCAGCCCGGAGGTGATCGACATTGCCAAAATATTCTTTCATACCAAGCATGAAGGCCGCAACAAAGGATTCCATCCGGACGGAAGAAGAGTTCATCGTCGTAGCGGGAATCAGAAGTCGGAGAACCTCTGTGCTGAATTCACGATACAGAAACAGACATTCTTCATAGGCATCGGCCTGTGAGAGCGCAGGGATTTTGCGTGTCTTACAGGAATAGCTGTGGTTATTCGGCTTGCTGTCAGTCTGAATCTTACCACAATATTTGCAGATCCGGAACCCTTTGCGCACTTCCTCGACACCAGAAATCGATAACTTTTCACCTGTCAGGTCACTCTCGCCAAAGTTGATCTCCCGCAGCGTTGCTTTACGGACAAATTCGTAACCAAAGGGAAATTCCTCATTGTCCATGCGATAGGCACAGGAGATGTCATGGTCCTCATCTACGTCTACAAGGAGCTGCTTGCAATAAAAGATATTAGAGCGGTCGTCGCTTTCATCACTAATCAAGCTCTTGGCGTAGTCCATGTTAGAGTAGACCATCTGCACTTTCAGCATGTTGCGCATCTGACCGGAATCGGCCCAAGCGGGGCTTCCGCATTGAGGACAGGCTGCTGTGTTCCGGCCAGCTGTTTCAAGCTGCGCATGAGAGCAGTTTGGACACAGACGCCAAAGGGCACTCTGAGCAGTTGTCAGGTCTACCTGATCGATCGTCAGTTTGCGACCATCCACATAGAAACTGTTGCTCGGTGCAAACTCACTGAGGGCAGAGGAAGCGGAGCGGTTGTATTCATAGACGAGCTTTTCATACTTTTTTCGGGCAGACGGAAGTTCCTCATCGGACTTTCGGTAGAGAACCGCCCGCAGAATGATCCCAGCCTCCGGAAAAGCATAGTTGGGCAGCAATCCCTCATCGGACAAGAAGTTGAAAACGTTCTTTTTGCTGATCTCCTGCAAAACGGTCAATAGAGCCGCTTCCTCGCCCTTTAGTTCCTTGATCTCTTCGTCGTAAGAACTGTCTTTGGGCTTGTTTTCCAGCTGCTGGATCATGACCTTCAGGGAATTTACGCTGTTGTGCAGGCTGTTTTGCTGCTTCTTCAAACTTTCAAAGGCATCCAGAATTTTAATGTGCATGGAACTTTCTGTGGTTCTAGTGCCGCGGGCAAATATTTGCAGCTCTTCCTTGGAGCTTTCGTCCAGATAAGCGGAAAACATCTGGACAAAAGAGTTGATCTGCCGGGAAAGTGTACTCTGCACGTAGTTGAGAAAATTGAAAGGGAACATATCGGAAGGCCGCGCATCCAGTTTCTTCAGAATAATACCGACCTTATCGGGGATAGCATCATCAGGAATGCCTTTCCGCACCCAAGAATCCATGCAAAAAGCCATGAACTGCCGTTCCAATACAGCGGAAGCGCGCAGGAAGATTTTTGGTGGTGTGACCGAACCGGAGATCATCTCTAAAGGATCTGCGTAAAAATAGAGGTCATGTGGCCGCGCATTTGCAATTGCCAAGGTCAGAGCATTGCCGTCTTTGCGTCCGGCACGGCCAACACGCTGCAGAAACTGACTTTGTGCAGGCGGCATACTGCACAGGATGACCGTGGAAAGGTCACCAATATCAATACCCATTTCCAAAGTGGGGGTACAGGAGAGAACATTGGGGTCCCAGTTGGAACGATTTTCCTTGCTACGCTTAAAATCCTTCTCCAGTTGCTCACGATCTGGGCGTTCCAGCAGGCCAGTATGCTCCCGTGCATTGATGCGCGCCAGATCGCCGGTGCTGTAAAGTCGGCCATAGTAATTGATGCCGGATGATTTATATTCGACAAGTTTACCGCCACAGGCAGACCGAGGACAGGGCGCATTTTCCCACAGCGGCAGGCTTTCGGCAGAAAACGAATACACCGCACCGCAATGTTCGCAGCGCAGCTGGATAACATCGTTTGTAAGGAAGACACGGCTCTTGTTCAGGCCATAGACTTTATAGTTTGCGGAAGAAGGCACAGATACGACAATGCCGTTCTTCACAGATTCTTCCAGAATCAGCTTGCTGATAGCACGGAAATTGAGCTCGTCAAGAATTGATTCTGTGCAGCAGAAAGCAATCCAGTCTGTGTAACGGCGCGAAGATGGTAAATCAAACTCAGAAGTAGGATGGCTTTTTCCAAGGTATTCAGCTATAAAACGAGGAATATTACGCCCGGATTGTTGACCGGGCAGCCAGCGATTGCGGTCGTTTGAAAGCATATAGCTTTTGCCATCATTGATGGTGTACTCATCAAAAACAACATCTTTAAAAGCACCATTGCACCGGAGTAGATTCAGCCAACCGATGACCATGCGCTGAAAGATTATGCGGTCTTCCCGAGACATGATACCCAGTTCGTTAACAACACGCAGCTGGACTGCTGCAGCAATCTGCTCAATATCCTCAGGAGAAAAGGAAAGAACCGAGCAAGCCGACCGTTCCAGAGTACGTCCAATTTTACTGGTAAGACCATATTCCAGCATGATTTCATACTGGATGCGCTGCTCAATCTCATGCATCAAAATATGCGCCTGCTTGTCATCGCTGAGCTTACGATTTTGCGTCATTTCTTCGTATGCACGCTTCCAGGTTAGATTAGGCGGAATAAAAAAGCTGACAAATTCTTCATCGGTCATGTGCAGGTGCCAGTAATCCACAAACCCGGCCTGAAAATCAGCAAGGCTTTGACCTGAACCACATTCTGCGCAATAACGCTGAATTGCCGTGCGCAGACCAAACCGCCAGGTGCGGGAATTGAAAAATCCAGCGCGATGAGCAGCATCCTGCACATTATCGGAAAAGGCAAGCGTCTTTTTATCATCGTTGAAGCGGGAAGCGAACATTTGAGAAATACTGGCACTGATCTCCGTGGCACTGCGTACACCCATCAGAGAAAGTCCCCGGCGGCTGCCGCAGCAGGGGCAGATGTACTGCTTATGCTGCTTCGGGCCGGTTGTCCGAATCGGACTGGGAATCAGAATGTCCACCATGCGGGTGCCGCAGCTGGCACATTCGCTGCTGCCGTCGATCCCCAGTTTTACCTGCAGGCAGTCTGGACAGATGCGTGCAGGCAGCATTCCGGTGGGAACATTTTCATGCGGATGAGGGAAAAGCATCACGACTTTTTCATCTGCTTTAAAATATTGGTTGTAAAACGCTTCAAGATTGACAATGGTGGCGTTCTGACGCTCGTTCAGGATCGTGACCCAGCCGGTGATGCCGCAGTCACGGCAGTTGACAACGGGCAGGTGCTGTTTGGCCTGCTGTCGGTTCAGATCATGCGCAATTTTATAAGTGATGTGCTCCGCATCGACCTTGGCAACGATGCGCCGCAGTTCCCGGATCCAAAGCTGCACCTGTACATTCAGGAACGGGCGTAATTTTCGCGGCTTACCGGTGCGCGCATGAGAAACCAGTGCAAAGAGCGAGTTGAGCACGGCAGAAGCATCGGATAATTCATTCAGTGCCGGATAATGTGGCGCCAACGCTTCCACAATGCGGGAAACCTGATAGTAATTGCCCTCCGTTAGGTGCAGAACAGACTGTAGGAATACATGCTGCAGAAGAACCCGGCCCAGTTCAATGCGGCCACTGTCGGATAGAACGTCCTGCGAAAAATCCGGGAACCATGCCTTTACCGCGCACTGAAGATAGGCGGAAGGATTGTCCTCTTCGGCAAGAGCTACCAGCTGTGCAGTCTGATCTGCGGAAGGCAAGGCAAAGAATGCGGTCGACTGTCCAGCAAAAAACTCATCGGCACTGAGCCGATCCTCGGTGATGACGGCATCTCGTTCAAATGGCTCGCCAAAGATCTCCTCGGCATAATTAAGGATGGCACCGTTGTTTTCCTTGGAACCCATGGTAGCAGAGGTACCGATACAGCACAGATACCCATCGTAGATGCCAAGGCGGCGCTTGAGACGGCGCAGCAGGCAGGCAAGGTCGGTGCCTTGTGCACCATCAAAGGTATGCAGCTCATCCACTGCAATGTACTTTAGCGTTTCTGGATTATTCTGCTTCCAAAGCAGGGCATCTTTGGGGCGCACAAGCAGATAGTCCAGCATTTTATAGTTGGTTAGCAGGATATCCGGCGGACTGTTCAACAGAGTCTCGTGGTCAGTAATGATGCCATGCTCACTCATGGTGCGGGACGGAGTGCGTTCCAGACCGCCAACATACATACCGGAAGTTACATTGCCGCGCAGTTCGGGACTGTTATGAATCAGTTCTGCAATTCGCTTGGACTGATCGGTGGCAAGGGCATTCATAGGATAGATGATCAGCGCCTTGATGCCAGACTCCCCACGGTGCTGGTAACAGTATTCCAGAATGGGGTACAAGAAGCATTCAGTTTTGCCGGAGCCTGTGCCGGTGGCAACCAATGTAGAACGACCATCGTTTCCAGTCAGCCGTTCAAACGCTTTTTGCTGATGAACATAGGGAAGATATGCAGGGTGAATTGCCTCAAAGCAGGTTGGCATTTCCTTTGCAATACGGAAGGGCAGACGCACGGCAAGATAAGGCTCATGATAAACAGAGCCTTTCTGAGCAAGCATTTCTGCAACGGAAGCTTTGAAGGGAGCGTTGCTCATAGGAAATGTGGTTTCGATGTAATCACCAATGCCTTTTTCAAGCTGGCTGGCAAGAATCGAGGGTAGCATTACGAATCCTCCTTTTGACGACACCGAAACGATTGCTTTTAGCCGGTGCGCTTAATTTTATTATTGTTAAATATTAGACCGCTTCTCTCACCGGCAGTGCATATCTTATCAGAACTCTTTTCATAAGCATCGATAGCTTTTTCGGTGGAAGTTTCACTGGCAATAGTAAGATTTTCACTTTCTTCTTCAAGTTGGATTGTTGTCTTCCCGGAAGCAGTAAGCTTGATTTGCTCATAGGTGATATTTTGATGGTGCTCATCTTTAAGAAGCTGCGTTTCAGCTAGTATTTTAGTGGTTTCAGCTTTTATCTTATCTGCATTAGCTCGCTCGGTTTCAGCCTGTGCATTTGTTAAATTAGCAGTAGCCTCTATCTGCTTTATTTCTGCGCTAACCTTTTTCCTTGCTTGACGATCATTAAGCAAAGTATTAACAGTGGTTATAACCGCCGATACTCCTGATGCAATGGTTTTTCCATCAGTAGATTGGACTTTCCCAGCTATACAGGGAATAAGAAGAGCTATAGAAATTACGGAAACCGGTAGGCGAGGTAAGATCAGTTCAAAGAAACCAGGCGATCCAACAGCGGTCTTAATGACAATATCATCTGTGAGACTTTCGGAACCATATAAGGTCGTTGTTGTGGAGAGGACTTCCAACAATCCGGACTGAAAGTTGATATTATCGACCATATTTAGGTCATTGTTGGTAGGCTTTTGAAAAGTACAATGGACAGCATCATCTGAAATATATACAGGAAACAAATTGCGTCGAATAAGCTTGGCATCTTCTGTTATATCAGAAATAGTCTGCTGCGCACGTAGAGCTTTGAAGAGGTATATATCCTGCCAGCTATGGACTTCCTTAAGCCATTTGACGACTCGTTTATGTGTAAAAGTACAGGTATTATAAGGCTCGGATAGAGTCTTGTGGGCTATTTCATCTACTAAATCTCCTAGCTCACCAATTGCAATTTCCTTACCGCCAGTAGAAGGAATAACAATTAAATCTCCAGAAGACATCTTATTATAGAATGTATCCATCTGACCTAGAATTAATCCGGGACGCTTTTCATCAGGATACAACTCTATAATTTTAGATTTCTTCTCTTCCTGAGATATTTTTATATCGTTCACAAATTCAAGTGGAATTAAATCCCAGCCTAAAGCAACAAAACCATTGACTTGAAAGTCGGTATAGTACTGTCCGGCTTTTGTTCTTAAAAACCAGACTTTTTGTGTGTTACTGATAATAGGAATTTGCAGTTCATTCGCAAGCTGAACTAAGAGATTCATGTATACACTCCTTTACAAATTCAATGAGTTTTCATTGCTGTTACTTCTGATATTTTTCCTTAAAGAACTTCCATGCAGTTTCGTAATCCTGCTCCCGGTCACAGCGGTCAAAGGGCGCCGCATACTCAATAGTACGCTGTACCGGGCCGCCAGGCATGGTGTCATCCGTAATGGTACGGGCAAACACATAACCGGCCGGAGCATGCTTTATAATACCGTCCCATGGAGCATCGCCGCGCTTGATTGGCTGCACAGCACCGGCATTTTCCCACTCCGGGCGGGTGAAGCCTACACCGGTCAGGCTGCGGTTATTGGTAAAGGTGATGCGGCCGTTGGCATCATACCAAGTATCGGCCTCATAGCTCTGCAGTACCGGGAATTGGATGCGGTAAATGGTCTTGAGCTGCTGCAGGGTCATGCCCAGTGCCATGGCGGTAAGTACATCAATTTCTACCAAAGCCTGCCGCCGTTCATAGTCTGTGCGCAGGGGTGTGTCCCATGTCCACTCCGGGGTCAAAGAAGTAAAGCGAGTAGGGGAAAGGCGAGGGTCGGATTTGGACCAGGTACTGTGAGTAAAAGACGTATCAAAGCAAGTTTTCCAAAGGTTAGCGTAATGATTGGTTACACAGTTTAAGAGTAAACTACGTTCTGACATAGACAGAGCAAAAATTGATTCGTTTAATAGAGGAAGTTTTGAAGCCAAATCGAACAAAATGTCTGACTTTCCAGTTGATTTCACATAGAAATCAAAAGGAATCGAGGAAAATGTGGCAGCAAGCAAACTGATTATATTCTTATCGGAAACTGCAAGACCGAAGATGGTGTGAATATGTCCCATTCCTGGAGGAAGAAGAGCGGAAATCAAAGTCCGTTCTCCACCCTGATTTAACATCCGACGCATTACTAGGCGATATTCTTCATGATAAGAAGTGTCCCAATAGGTTTTAGGTTCACGTAGAAAATAATCGTCAATGCTACAGAAGGGAGTGTAATTTACGCGCTGGATATAGTTGGAAGAAATATTTGTCAAATCAATATTATCATAGTCGCTATTTAATTTGCAGATACTACGAGAAGATTTGAACAATGGATTTGATACACCAATGTGAGGACCGGAAATAATGGCGTCCACTGTGCTATCAGGGAAATGGACATATCTGGAAATTGTTCCATCTTTTTGTGAACCAGTTTCTTCCCACATACGAGTATTAAAAATGGAAAGTTGCATATCTCCGATAACCTTGTTTTGCTTCGAAAAACGGATCAATACTTCAAGGAGTTGCTCAACATGCAGTTGCGGCAATCGTGCTTGCTGCCATTTATCATTTCCATCAAACAATTTGGCAAAAACTTCCAACTCACGCTGCGTGACATGGATGATGCGGTCAGGGTGGCCGGTAGTATTCCAGTCGCCATTGGCATCCTTGATGCCTGGAATCGGCGCGGAGGCTTCGCCTTGGTAACACTCTGCGATGCTTTTAGCATCGTAGAGGTTACTGATGGTGTCGAATGACACCATCAGTGGACCACCCTTCGGGTCGTCGTAGACGCCCTCAGGGTGTACGAAAGCGGCAATGCCGCTTTCATTCGTTTTCTCCCACGAGAGTGGAAGAAAACATTTAAACAGATTCGTTTGCTGTCCTTTCAGGGCAGGATAATTCTGCACGGCGTTCAAAAAGTTCTGTTCGCCGGAAAGCATTTCATACTCTGCAAAATACATGCTGTGCGTATGTGCATTTTCCAGTGCCGTCTGCCGTTCGTGGGTGGTCTGGGTAGCGGTCAGTTTTTTTACAGCAAACATGGGATTGGCATCCGCCAGCACGCCCTGTTCGTTCCACTCAATCTTGATCCACGGCGGATTACCGATCATCAGGTCAAAACCGCCGCGTTCGGCAAACACTTCAGCAAACTCCAGCTCCCAATGCATAAAGTGATTCTGCTGTGCTATTGTGCGAGCCAGCTTCAGCCGGGGCAAAAGGGCGCACAGTTCGTCCAAGTTGACCTGAAGCAGGATGTCAGTATCCTCTTCGTCTGCATCTTCTAGCATGGAAAGCTGCTGGGAATCACTGTTGGTGGAGTACAGCCCCACCAAGATCATGTACATATCATTCAGAAATTCGCTGCGACTGGGCAAAAGATCAGCCTTGTCAATGGGCCAGAACCACAGGGCGCACCAGTAATCCATCGCAAATTTTAAACGAGCATAAGCACCAGCATTTTTGGCATTCTCGGAACGGTACATGGTGCGCAGCATCTGATCTTTGGTGCGGATGGAAGTATGGGAGTCCGGTTCATCATCATTGAATTTGAACACAGACAGGCTGTCGTGCGTCTGCTGCTTCAGTTGCTGACGCAGAGAAATCTGATCTTTCCAGAGCTTGTCAATCGTCTTGGAGAGTTTTTTCAGCGTTTCGATATCATCGTCACAGTAAGGAGCAGTAAATGCCTTGTTCCAGGTGTTCAAAAACTTGATTTTTGCAGGCTCCAGCTGTTTGATGACTTTGTCGGTATAACTGCACATACCGGGGTTGCCCAACAGAAAATGATAGATTTGTGTGGACAACTTGCCGCGCTTGCGCTCGGTGCCAAGGGGAACACGCTCCGGGGCTTTTTCATACCAGCGCAGACCTTTGCTGGTGGCTTGCAGGGAACTCACGCGGTAGCACTGCCGCCGGGCACCAATCAGGGAATTGCCGTTGACCAGCTGGGTACCGAACCACGGCACAAATCCATTAGGATAAATGGTGTTCAGCCACAGAGAAACCTCGGCCAGTTCCACGGCCACAGGGTTCAGGTCAACGCCGTATACATTGCGGTCCGCAATAAACATTTTGACCTTCTGCAGCTGGTTAAAGCGGTCTTCGTAGCCAATGATCTCTCCGGTTTCCTGCTCTTTACGAGAAATATAGGCTTCTGCAAGCTGATTGATCGCTTCATTCAAGAATGCTGCGCTGCCCATGGCAGGTTCACAAATGGTTAGATGCAGAATGTCATCCGCAGATTTGTCTTTCAGCAATTCCTTCAGGGCATATTTGACAAGGCATTTAGTTAGAACTTCCGGCGTATAGTAAGAAGCGGATTTTTCCCGTTCGCGGCCAGCCAAGCGGTAGATGAATGTGCCTTTGGCATACATGCGCAACTTGCCCTTTTTGTTGCCAGACGCATAGCGGACGCGTTCCTCTTCTGTATATTGTGCCAAATCAGATTCAGAAACAAAATAGCCGACATCCAGTTCATTGAAGTCAACTCCGGCGCGTTTGACCTCGTATAAATCCTGCTGTGCGATAAAGCCACGGTAGGAGAGCAGAGCTTCGTATACCGCGCCCATTTGGTTGATGCCCAAATTGGCGTAGGAAATACGCCCCCGGCGGCTATTGCGTTTGCCGGAGGCACGTGTCAGGCTCATTAAGTCGATAATACGTAGCATGCAACTGTTGCGCAGTTTGGCAGCATTGATCAACTTGGTGTACTCCGGGTCAAAGATATGCGCCTTGAGCGGAGCAATCAAAAAAACATCGTGTATACTGTCGGCACCGGTTACTTTTTGAAATTCGGCTTCCGTTTCCGGATAGCCGTTATAAATCAGGTCATAAAGTTTTGCCAGCGTTTCATGTAGATAATAGCCATCGCCCACTTCATCCACATCATCTCGGACAGCGTCGGCGATATCCCGCAGACTTTCCAACGAGTAACCTTTCAGATAACTCAGTTCACGGATGGGAGCATAGCCCAATTCTGGCCGCGCCTCAATGAACAGTATGAACAGCATCCGGTACATATAGCGCAGGCATTCCAGTGTCAGCTGTCCGGCATCCACGGGATGCTCTTCTAGGTTAATTTTCTGCCGGGTTCGCATGTCGTGGAGGACTTCATTGCCCAAAAGTTCGATACATTCACGCAGGGCATATTTTAAATCCTGTGAAACACCCGCAGCATTTTTCTGACTCTGCTCGTTTAACTCATCTAGAAGAATAGAACCGTCTTCCGGGCAGAGGGAATCTTTATGCAGTAGGACGACCATGGCTTGCAGGGTTGTGAGTTCCAAGCGAGAAAAGATGTCTTCTAATTCGAATTGCAAATAGCGTTTTTCACTCCATTTGTTCCGGTCAATCAGTGCAATCTGATTCAGCGAAATAAACAGAAGAAAACGCGGCGGCTCTGCGGCACCGAACAGAATCTGTGTGGCAAGATCCTCATTTTTCAGTTCCAGCAGGTCATCGTTGTGGACGGCACCGAAGGCATCTTCCTCTGCAATGTTACCGTCAAAGACATTGCTTTCCAGAATACCGGCATCCGATTCTCTGGAAGCAGAGAGCATGACCCATAGCAGTGGTGCACCGTTGCTCTTTTTCATTTCCAAATAAACGGGAACAGACAGAGAAGCATCTACAGGGACAAGTTCCGGGGCAGCTTCTGGATACCCAAGAGAAGCCAGGTAACGGTCTGCCATCGTGCGAATCGCAGCCAGAAGCTGCAAATTCAATGCACCGCCTGCGTAGCGGTCGTGCAAGGGATAGAACTGTCGGGCGTTTTGTCGCAGCTGTGCCCAAGGTGTGCGGATCTCTTCGGATGACTTTGCAGCCTGAGCCCAGGCAGTGATGGCCTCACCTGCATTTTCCTCAAAGATGGTCGAAAAATAGTGGTTGGTATAATATTCGTTTTTATTTGTGATACCGGTTAGATCGATGCTCATTCGGATACCCCCATCAGGACGGATACGATGCGAATATATGGGTTGTTTTGAATCGTCAGGGTTTCTTTTACCCAGTTCGTAAAATCATCAAACAGTTTGTCCACCCGGCGCTCCTGCTCCTGCAGTTGACGTTCATGTTCAAATAGGGTGGTCTGATAGTACTCCTTGTGTTTTTCCTGCAGTTCAATCAGCTTATCCACCTCTGCATCCAGCTTGGGGTTCATCTCTGCCTGGTACTGCTGGTATCGCTCTGTGAGATAGGTCTTTGCCTGCGTGACTACATCGTGCAACAAGCTGCTTGCAGCAACGATGCTTTGGTTCGTGATGCAGTTTGTGTTGGGAATACGCGCGCTACGCAGTCCGGCTTTCTGGACAACCTCCTCCATGGAAAGTCGCTGAATGAATTGCCCATCCCGATACAGCAGACCAAACCATTCATCGATGAGCGGCGTGGATTTCAGGTTGGGAACACTGCCGGAAACGATGTACAACGCTTCACCGGGATACAAAACGCCGGGCAGACCCAGAACGGGAGCTTCTGCGCGTTTGAACAAAAGCCCGGCCTTATCATTGACCCAAGAGAAAATCGGGTGCAGCTTCCACAAATACTGCGAGGACGGCCATGCCGCCTCATCCATGTTCTTTTGCATGCTGGTGCGCATCTGCTCCATGCAGAAGGCTTTGTCATCCGAAAGGCGCAGTGTTTCTCCTTGCGGCATGGCTTCTTCCGGTATAAGCGCACGCAAACGGCGCTCCATTTCCGGGGTTAACCGGATATCTAGGCCAGAAACCGTTTGCAGTTCCTGAACTGGATTGCTGTCAGTCTGATTAAGGTATTGCACAGCTTGCTCCAGATATTCCTTATCGGTGAACAATGTTTCGTCGGAAACAGTTTCTGAAAGCTGCTCAATAGCAGTCTCCTCTGTTTCTGAGGCAGCGGCCATCAAAGCTTCAAAGGGGTTGAATTCCTGCGCATCGGCATCTAGACTCTGAGCAAATGTATCTGCGTCGGAACCGGATTCGATGGCTTCCGCAATCACCGTTTCTTCCTCTTCCACATTGAACTTGCCCAACAGTAAGGCAGGATCGCCGATATTTTTCAGTGCCTGCTCTTCTTTTTGAATCAGAATCTCGATGATACGCATATCACCTTTGATCTGTTTGTTATTGCTCTCAATGAGCAGATAGCGGATATCAGGGCGTTTTTGCTGACCGTAACGGTCAATGCGGCCGTTGCGCTGCTGGAATACCATCAATGACCACGGAATATCAAAGTGAATCAGGCGGTGGCTCAGATAATGAAGATTCAGACCTTCAGAAGCTACATCCGAAGCGACCAGAATGCGGGTGGAAGATTCCGTGCGGCCGAAATCTTCTACAATGCGCTGCTGCTCTGCATCGCTCATACCACCAGAAATCTCTTGGATCGCAGAGGACTTCAGCCCCAAATCAGTCCGCAGATGTTCCGCCAGATAATTCATGGTTTCGATGCGCTCGGTAAAGATCACAACGCGGTCACCAGGATCTTTGGGGTTCCATCCGTAGGAATCGCTACGCAAAAGTTCCAGCAGTTTTTGATAGCGCGTGAAGTTTTCGGGCGTGACCTGTCCCAGAGCAGTATGCAACTCTTCTAACAAGCGAATATCAGAAATATCATCTGCCGTATATTTTTTATAGAGCTTTTTCAGGCGGGCCTCGATGCTTTTGCGACAGGCTGCTGGGCTAGAAAAGAGAGATTTCTCTAAGCTTGTTTTGAACAGACGTCCAGAGCTTTTGGCTTTGCCAGCATCCATTTCCAGCTGCATTTCAGCAAGCAGGTCGAAGGCATATTCCTCCTGTGCAGAGGCGTGACAATGTTCCAATGTCACCTGCCGCTCAAGAAACGAGCCGTTGACCTGATTTTTGACATCGCTTTTAAAGCGGCGGATACACAGACCCCTGATGTCTTCCGGGGTATAATTTTCAGGGTCTGCAATGGCAGTCGGGTCCAGCATATTCATCAGGGAAGCAAAACTTTTGGCACGGCCATCGTGTGGGGTGGCCGACAGCATGATCATGGTATCGCTGCGGTTGGCAAGCAGTTTTGCAAGGCGAGAACGCTGTGCTTGATGGTCACCACGTTCGGCAACATTCTGCGCTTCATCAATAACGATAATGTCCCAATATGCTTTTTCCAAATGTGTACGGTATTCCACATCGCGTTTTAAGGTGTCGATGGAAACAATTATTTTATCGTAGTAAAAGAAAGGATTGTAGTTGGAAGGCAGACTGGCTCGAATCTTTTGGATTCGGTTGGAATCCAGCCGCACAAGCGGAATGGTAAAGCGATTCCACATTTCTTTTTGAAACTGTGTCATCATGCTTTTTACTGTAACAACTAAAATTCGCTTGCCCTTACCACGTGCAATTAACTCAGACATCAGAATGCCGGCCTCTAGAGTTTTGCCAAGACCGACAGTATCAGCAATTAGAATGCGCTGACGTGGACGCTGCAAAGAAAGTTTTGCAGGATCCAGTTGGTATGGCATGGGATCCATAGCCGCTTTGTGGCCAATATGCAAATTTGTGTCGGTGGGAAGCTGCTGCCGCCATTGACTTTCTAAATACAATAGTGACCGTTTGAAAAATGGGGATGAGTCGGCAATCAACTGAATGCTCGCAGGATCTACAATCTGAATCTGTTCGAGATCTGTGAGAAAAATGGCATCGCGATCTTTCACTAGTGGGGTGACACCGACGCAATGTAAAACTTGATGACCAAGGCTGTTTGTTTCGATCCTTTTGATGAGCCATTCTTCGTCACGAATAACAGCACGCATACCAGGTGCATAATCTGTCATTTTGAAATCTCCCTGCTTTTTATGATTTTCCGAGATATACATATAAGAGTATAATTATCATTATTCTACCACAGACAGGCACAAACATCAATTCTGCCATAAGAATTGCATGAGATTTTGTTGAAGCCGTCTAGCTGCCATGGTATACTTTTATACATAGGGCAGGTGATACAAGATGTACGAAAAGCAGGGAACACCGCCGTGCGGCGCGCTGAATTCTTATATAGAACAGGTGCATCGGGGAGATTGCAGACATGTAGTTGTTCCGGAGAGTAGAGAATGGTGAATGAATAGTAGAGTAAAGTGATGCTTAAATGGAGAAAAGCTATTTGATTGGAGAAAATGGCTTATATTGGAGAAAAACGTATTGCATCGTAAGCGAATCGGTGCTATAATATAAACTGTCAAAAGCTGAATATAAACAGACGAACAGCCGGTAGGTCGAAAGCCTACCGGCTTTTTTCGTCCTATTCCACAAGCTGCTATGTACAATAAAGGGCAGGGTGAATAGATTTGGATAAGGCTTTGAATGTTAAAATTTTGTGAAAGAAACATGAAGAGTGTCTCCTTTTTGCCCGATTTCGGTGTACATAGTGAAGGCCTTTATTTCCGAGCCAGATGAAAGGAGAAAGTGGAAGTCAGGGAATTATTGCAGTTCAGAGGTAATTGCCGCTGGTCATTTGCTATGCAACAGCATGATTCGATGATAGGTAAACAAAGCAGGCGACTTTTGTAGATGCCCTGATCAATGGGCAATTGCAAAGGTTGCCTGCTTTGTAGTTCACGAGAAAATAATCGAAATGGCTGCAAATGTGAGAATTGTGTGAAAGAAACGGTAAAAAGGTTGTATTTTGCCCGAAAATCGTGCGCTTTATGAAGGCCTTTAATTTTGAGCAGCGGAAGGAAAGTGAACTTCAGAAGTTCGTTGGTCTGAAAGGCAACGTGGTAGAATGGAGGTACGGATATGTAGAGAAAAAGATTGATTACACGTTAAAAATACAGGGGGGAGAGAAGCCTATGAATATTACAACGAGGGATTTTTTGCAGATGCTGTATGGTAAATGCACAGAAGGATGCATTACCATCACGACGCTGCCGGATTCCAGAAATGAGCATATCCCGGTCACGGAACTGGACAAAGCAGCGGAGCGCATTAAAGTGCTGGGTACCAGTGCCAACACCTATTATTGCGTTGCACTGCGTCAGGAAGGGCTGCCATCGAGTGTCAGAGGTGGTATCGGACAGATTCACACCGTTGTTTGCATGGTGGCGGATGTGGATGTGCTGGGGCCGGCACACAAAGAAACCGCACTGCCGAAGACGGAAGAAGAAGCGATTGCATTTGTAAACAGTTTGAAGCTGAAGCCTTCCATCATTGTGCGGTCGGGCAACGGCGTGCATGCCATTTGGCCTCTGAACGAGCCGTTTATTATCCATAACGAGGATGAGCGTGAGCAGATCCGGGAACTCTCTGCCGGGTTCGGTATGTATGTCATTGCAGAGGGGCGTAAAAAGGGATGGAAACTGGATAATGTGCAGGATGTTCCTCGAATGTTTCGGGCTCCGGGTTCACTGAACTTTAAGAGCAACCCGCCGAAACGGTGCGAGGTATATAGTGCCGAGGAATTCCGCTATCCGGTAACTGCTTTTAAAGAATTTAAGCGAATTACCGAAATTGTTGAGTTCCATGCAGAGAGCGATTTGGTCGGCCCTGCGGAACGTATGTGTGAAAAGTGTGCTTTTATTGATTATTGCATTGAAAATGCCGCAACACTGCCAGAGCCAATGTGGCATACGATGATCTCTATTGTTGCCGTTACGGAAGACGGTCAGAAAAAAGTGCATGAGAGGAGCGAGACATATCCCGGATATTCTTACGACCAGACAGAGGAATATTACGAGCGTGCTGCAAAAATGAGCCGTCCATGCTCCTGCCGTTATATCCGGGACTTTTTCGGATTTGATTGTCCGAAAGAGGGGTGCGGTGTTCGGGCACCGATCGTTTTTGCATACTACACTATAGAAGAACGTGTAAAAAAGTTGCTGGAAGAGGAGCTGACAGTTGATGAGGCTTTAGAAGAAAAGAATCTTCAGCTGGTACGTTATGCACGGGAACACCAGCCAATCCAGTATTTTAAGCTGAAGGAAAAATATGGAAAACTGAAGATTGGAGTCCGGGACCTTGAAAAAATGCTGACTACCACTGGTGGAAAGGCAGATACACACGAAGGCGGACAGGAGTTCTGCAAGGCATTGGAACTGGACGGCATGGAACCGAATGGACTGGTGGTGCCGAAAGGCTGGGAAGTTGACATGGATGGTGTACGGCACATTGAATTTCTGAATGGCGTTCCCTATGCAAAATCAGCTTTTTCCTCACCGGTTTATATTTCCCGGCGAATGAGGAATGTTGATGATGAAGATGTAAAGCTGGAACTGGCTTTCTATGGTGATTGCCGTTGGAGAAAAATTATTGTTCCACGCGGCGATGCAATGGACAAGAGCAAACTGGTAAAATATGCAAATCAGGGATTGCCGGTGACATCGGAAACCTCTAAAGAGGCAGTCAAATATATGGAAGCTTTTGAAACTTCCAATAAAACCGCCATTCCGCGGCATCGCAGTATCGAGCGCATGGGTTGGGTCAAGAACAGGGAATTCTTCCCTTACCACATGGAAAGCCCTGCCGCCTATGATGGCGTCGGCGAGGAAAGCCATCGGATTATCGCTGCTGTTGCGCCGCACGGTGACAAAGACAAATGGATGGAGATGGCAGCAACGCTGCGCACGATGCAGGCTGCACGGGTCATGCTGGCGGCATCCTTCGCTTCTGTGCTGCTGCAGCTCCTTCAGCAGCGGCCGTTCATCTTCCACCTCTGGGCAAACTCTCGCAGTGGTAAGACGGCGGTGCTGAAGGCAGCAGTGTCCATCTACGGCGATCCCAATGTACTGCTGCGGAGCTATAATAGCACTGCGGTCGGCATCGAGCGCACGGCAGGTACAGTGCGGAACATTCCACTGGCACTGGATGAGCTGCAGTCGCTCAGTTTGAAGCACGAAAATCTGCCTCGCATGATGTATATGCTGGGCAATGGTATTGGAAAGATGCGTGGTGACCGCATCGGAGGTACGCAGAAAATGCAGACATGGTGCAATACCATTCTGTCTACTGGTGAACAACCAATCACGGTGCAGAATTCCATGGACGGTGAAAATACGCGTGTTATGGAACTGTATGCATCACCAATCGGTGACACGGACTTTGCCAGAACAGTGCATCAGACAGCAGCGGAGAACTACGGCTTTGCAGGGCAAATGTTTATGGATTACCTGTTCCATGAATATGAGCTGGAAAAGGGCACCAGCAAGCTGCGGCAGGCTTATACAAATTTCCGGGATGAGTTTGTTTCCATGTACGCGATGCTCTATGAAAAATGTACGAGCATTCATCTGGAATTTGTTGCTGTGCTTGTCTTTGCGGACTTTATTGCATCAAAGGCTGTTTTTAATGCTGGTGAGGAAGCATGCGGCTCTGCATGGGAAATGGGCTTTGAACTGCTGGAAGCACTGAAAAAAGAGCAGAAGGCAGATGCAGTAGAGCGTGCATGGGATACTGTAAAGGAATGGATTGCTTCCAATCAGGAGCATTTTGAAGTGAAGCATCTTAATGAAGTAGCACGAGAACCGCTGCTCGGAAGATATGAGCCGGGAGAAAAGAAAACCTATATCCTGCCGAATTGCCTCAGAAAAATGCTGATCGACAATGGCTTTTCCTACGAAAAGAGCATCCGTGGTTTCAAGGACCGTGGATATGTCGAAAACAGACAGGAAAACCAGCGAGTTGGAAAGAGCAGCGTAAAGGTGATCATCGCTAATATTGAGCAGGCCTATGAATACAGAAAAGCTAGTGAATTCTTCTGATAACAAAAGGATACTGCAAAATATTCGGTAACGCAAGTAACAACGGAGCCGAAATCGACGGCAAATATGGGATGTTACCACTTCGACCGCTTTTTTTGAGAGATATACCAACACTATATATAGATAATTAAAAGAGGGGATGGTTATAAAAAGCTCTATATGTAATGTATATAGTAGAAGTAACAAGTAACATCAGTATCGCTTATCTTCCACCTCCCTATATGGGGGGTGGGGAGAGCAGAAAGGGAAAGTACGATGAAAAATGCAAAGGAATGCCTGATGGGTATTAAAACCCAGCGGAAATATATCGAGTGTCTGGAACGGGATGTTGAATGGCTGGAAAATGAGATGACCGCTGTCAACAGTCCATTCGGGCATGCAGGCGGTGGAACTCATAAGCCGGAGGCCGGCTTCGAGAGCATCGTGGCACGGAAGGCAGAAAAGGAGCAGATGCTGGAAGAAGCAAAAGTACAGCTTGCCGACTTGCTGCTGGATGTGGACCGCGCCATCGATGCCATCCCGGATCTGAGGGTAAGGCTGGCGCTGAAGATGTACTATCTGGAAGACAAGAGCACGGCAGTCATTGCCTGTCAGATGTGCTATTCCAAGCAACACGTCAATCGTCTCATGAACACGGGATATCAGCTGATGGAAAAAACCAGAAGAAAAAATCCCTGCCTGATGGAACGCAAAGTGGAGATGGATGTTCTGCGATGTTTCGTTGCGTTTATGGATGTTTCGAGCAAAATATGATATTATTATACTGGCGAAAGCAGTAGGGGGGAAGACTCCGAGAAACACTAGATGATGAAGCCTTTGCAGGGCAAAACCTGTGAAGGCTTTTGTGTTTTTCTGGGATGCACCAGAAAAGCAGAATACACGCAATAAGCAAGGAAAATGAGGATTTGTCGATGAGTTTTGAGTATGCTAATAATCGACCGATGCTGATGGACCCAAAGTACCCGGCATCTGTAAAAACCTGGGATTGCGGTGGTAATGATGCTGGCATCGTTAGGATCATGGAAGGCCAGACCGGAGATGGCCCGTGCGAAGCAGGTCAACCCCCCCCCCCCAAGGGTGTACAGAAAGTCAAAAAGCGTTTTCGCAGGATAAAAAGTTCAATATGCGAAACGAAGATTTAAGGCCAGATGAGCCAGAAGGAGATAAACACTATGAGGACTTTTGAAGAGGGCGGCAGCATTTGCCGAATAATCAGCCATGTTGATAACGACCGTATCCATTACAAGATCGAGACAGGAAACGATACAACGCATCTTTGTGATCTTTCGGAAGAAGAACAGGAGATCGTGCTGGAATGGCTGCAGTGGAACGTCTGGCCCGCCAAGAACAAACTGGACGGTCACAGCAGTTATGGAATGAAGCACATCCTGAACAACCGTACCGGAATCTATATTACGAACAACCAGATGAAGGAAGCTATGTGGAATCTGGGATTCCGACCTACAAAGATCAACACCCTGAACTGGACGTTCAAGATCAAAAAGAGTTCCCCGATCTTTCAGCGACAGGTCGATGGCAGACTGGGCATGCCGATGCTCGGCAGTCCTACGACATACGCAAAAGGCTGATCGGCTGCGCCGGGGGGAGGGGCGATCATAATCTCTGTGAGAAAAAATACGGAGACCGGTGGCCCCTTTTCCATAAAAATTTGCAAATTGGGTAGGGTGGGGGTCTAATCCGTTTCGGCGCAAAATGAAATAGGAGAATGGAGCAGCATCTGACTGCTTCAAGAATACAGCAAAGGGCATGGAAAACGTGAGTTTTAGCGGTTTTCGTGTCCTTTTGCCTCTTCAAAAAACAGTATAAGTACCCACAGTCATATGTGACTAAAAGCTGTTAGAACAGAAAAAATCACTTCGCTGTTTTTGATGTGTTTTTTATCTTTTTTTAAGAAAAATGCGGTACTAACGGCGAAATATGAAATTGTGGGTTATAAAAATTTGAAAGGGGTGGTAGGCAGTGGGCTTTTTTAGCAGACTGTTTGGAACGAAGGTAAATGATTCACTGCCCGGCAACAGTTATATGTTCCGGTTGGGCAGTTCGACCTCCGGTGCAATGGTAAACCAGCGGTCAGCAATGCAGATATCGGCAGTCTATGCCTGCGTCAGAGTGCTGGCAGAATCCATAGCAGGACTGCCGCTGCATGTGTATCAATGCGGCAAGAACGACAGCAGGGAAAAGGCGGTAGAGCATCCGCTGTATTTTCTGCTGCATGATGAGCCAAACCCGGAGATGACCAGCTTTGTTTTTCGGGAAACGCTCATGACGCATCTGCTTTTGTGGGGAAATGCATATGCACAAATCATCCGGGATGGTCGGGGACAGGTGATAGCCCTCTATCCCTTGATGCCGGACCGTATGAGGGTAGACCGGAATGAAAACGGTCAAATCTATTATCGATATCAGCTTGGAGCAAATGAATCGCATCTGGATAAAGCTGGAACTGTCGACCTCAGCCCCAAAGATGTGCTGCATATCCCGGCATTGGGGTTTGACGGTCTGGTAGGGTACAGCCCGATTGCAATGGCAAGAAACTCCATTGGTATGGCGATCGCCTGTGAGGACTTCGGCGCATCGTTTTTTAGGAACGGTGCTGCTCCGTCCGGTGTGTTAGAGCATCCGGGGGTACTGAAAAATCCGGAGAAGCTGAGGGCCGCATGGGAGACACAGTACGGCGGCAGCAGGAACAGCGGACGTGTCGCTGTCCTCGAAGAGGGCATGAAGTTTAATCCAATCGCAATACCACCGGAGCAGGCGCAGTTCCTCGAAACTAGAAAGTTTCAGGTGGATGAGATTGCCCGTATCTTCCATGTGCCGCCGCACATGATTGGGGATTTGGAGCGCAGTACCTTCAGCAACATCGAGCAGCAGTCACTGGAATTTGTAAAGTACACCCTGAACCCATGGGTCTGCTGCTGGGAACAGGCATTGACGAGATCACTGCTCAGAACAACGGAAAAACTGGAATACAGCATCAAGTTCAATGTGGACGGCCTGCTGCGCGGCGAT